>Ga0182746_1000427_pt1 | contig 58772 bp, 43 predicted proteins | sample eDN3rd30CBELigOP_FD_128881 | JGI IMG/M metagenome (GOLD analysis project Ga0182746, IMG submission 128881) | Enriched Organic Plus compost microbial communities from Emeryville, California, USA - eDNA 3rd pass 30_C BE-Lig OP (version 2) (version 2) ...
AGAGGGAAGTAGTGCTGCTTGCGGCCGAAAGTTATTTTTTACAGGCAGAAGCCCAAATGAAAGGTATTCTAACTGGAGGGAACGTTACTGATCTGTTCAATAAAGGTATTGAAGCTTCATTTAAATACCTGTATCAATCTGCTGATGGAACATACAAGGCTAACTCCTATATCAGTGCAACTGTTCCTGATCCCGTTGCTGCAGCAGCACATTATCACGAGGAAGCAGACAATGCCAGCAATTACCTGGTCAATATCGATCTGGCAACATCAGATGAAGAACGCCTCGAAGCGATCATTACACAAAAATATATCGCTTTGAATATGATCAGCGGCCAGGAAGCATGGGATGAATACAAAAGAACAGGATATCCCAGTATTGATAACGCAGGCCTTGATCAAAACAAAACCTTTGTGTCAAAAGCCTCTCAGGCAACAACAGTTGATAAATTAGTCGGTCGCATTTGGTATCCATCCTCTGAGTATTCATTGAACCCCAAGAATGCACCAACTAATATTTCAGTGTTCGGGTCTTTTGTGTTCTATGACCGCAGAAAATAAATTCTTTCAGTAACAACTTAAAATTATGAAAAGATATATAGGCTTTTTGGCAATAACAGGACTTATACTACTATCTTCCTGTGTAAAGGAAGACCCACCGCTGGGGAACAAAGGATCAAAAACTGTAATTGAATTTTATAACGAGGTACCGGACCTGATCACATCTTTGACATCCAGTACGTATCCTTCTTATAGCTTTGATCTTATTTTTGACGGGGAGGAGCAGCCTTTTGATGTTGAGGTCAGCTACTCCGGTGCTGAAGGCGGAGCTCCGCAGGATATAGAAGTAACAGTTGAGATAGACCCGGCGATGATCGACGTATATAATACGGACAACAGTGCATCACTTTCCCCCATGACAGGAGATGTTTTTAAGGCAGACTCCTGGAAAGTGACCATACCAAAAGGGCAAAAAAGAGCTACGTTGAAAGGAAAGATCATCAGATCTGCCTACGATTTCAGCAAGAGCTATGGTTTGCCTCTTCGTATTACCAATGCAAGCGCAGGTCAGGTAAGCGGCAACTATTCTGCAATGGTATTCCGCATTCAGGCAAGGAATTCATACGATGGTATTTATTTAATGGAAGCTACTTCTCCAATGGTAGATGTTACAAGTAGTACTTTAACTGGTTGGTATCCCATCTCCATGCAGTTGATCACCTATTCAGGAAATTCGATTGCATTATATGATGGTATTAACTATGTGAACGCTTATGGGCACCCCATTAAAAGCGGTACAAGCAATTCATATTATGGCAACTTTAGCCCAATATTTTATATCGATGAAAGTACCGGGGCTGTTACGGTGAAGAACTATTATGGAGAATTGTCCGGAAGTTTTCAGCGTTCGTGCTTAATTGATCCCACTGGTGTCAATAAAGCGACATTCAATCCCGATGGCACTATCAAGTCATTTGAAGTGAGCTATATTATGACGCAGGGAGAATCGTACACTCCACGTACTTACTTCCATGAGAAATTTACTTATGAGGAAGCCAGGTAAACGATTGCCATTAATTCATATTTAGATCAGTAAAGACTGATTCGATTTTTTAACAGCCCTGAAAGTGTCAAGCTTTTGGGGCTGTTTTATTTTCGGTCATTTATTTTTCGAATTGTGTGATTGTATTTCTTAATGTTTAATGAGGACTGATTAATTCAGTTACCTTGAATTTCTATATTGGATGATGATCTGAAAAAGTCATCCCCTACATGTTACCATGAACTTTTTGTTAAAAAAATAATACTTTCACGCAGCAAATAGAAAATCCTGTTTGTCTGATCCTACAGTAACTCCCAAAACTAACTGCTTCTTCTAACTACCCACCTTGCGTTAGGCACTACCATTTTCCAATCTGCCCTGAGGTACATGCAACTGCTGACGACTTGCAGATACATGTATTGTTTTTCCGGATAACCTCCATAAACATCAACCTCGTAGTAACCTTAAAAATTTAAGCACATGAGAAAAACTGCATTATTGGTTGCAGGGCTGATGCTATTCTACGCATTGGCACTTGCACAAACAAGAACGGTCACAGGACAGGTAAAAGATGCAAACGGTGTTCCTGTTCCATTTGCCAACATCACTATTAAAGGAACTACTTCGGGCGTAGCTGCTGACGCAAATGGAAATTTTCGTATTGAAGTACAACCAGGTCAATCGCTCATCATCACTTCCGCAAGTTTTGTGGAGCAGGAAGTGAAAGTGGGTGATGAAACCACTCTTTCGATAACCATGCAACCACAGGGCAACCTGCAGGAAGTGGTGGTAACAGCATTGGGCATACGGCGTACAAGAAATCAGTTGCCTTATGCTGCACAAACAGTGGAAGGCAATGAAGTGAGCAAGAACCGGAGCAATAATTTTGTCAATAATCTTTCCGGCAAAGTGGCCGGTCTTGAAGTAAGACAAACAAATACATTGGGTGGCTCTACCAATGTAGTATTAAGAGGTACCAAATCATTTGTAGGTAATAACCAGGCATTGTTTGTAGTGGATGGTGTGCCATACAACAATGATAATACCAATACCGCGGATCAAACAACAGGACGGGGTGGTTATGATTATGGTAATGCCGCCGCAGATATCAACCCGGACGATATCGAATCGGTTTCAGTATTGAAAGGTGCTGCTGCAAGCGCATTGTATGGTTCCCGTGGCAACAACGGCGTTATCCTGATCACCACCAAGAAAGCTACCCGGGGTTTGGGCATTACCGTTAATTCAGGTTTTGGATTTGGTAAGATCGATAAATCAACATTTACCAAATACCAGCGGGAATACGGTGCCGGCTATGGTGCATATTATGGACCAAATGAAGATTCATACTTCAATGAATTTGATGTAAATGGTGATGGCATCCCCGACCAGGTGGTGCCCACCACTGAAGATGCTTCTTACGGAGCACGTTTTGATCCCAACTTATTGGTTTACCAATGGAATGCTTTTGATGCAACATCGCCCTTTTACAAGCAGGCAACTCCGTGGGTAGCTGCTGCAAATGACCCTACCAGTTTTTTCCAGACGGCTACCTCTTCTAACCAAAGTGTCTTTGTAGATGGTGCTTCAGATAAAGGTTCATTCAAACTGGGCTATACACGGACAGATGACAGAGGTATCCTTCCCAATAGTAAAGTAAGCAAGAACCTTGTAAACTTTGGCGGCACTTATAATATCACATCTGCTTTAACTGCCGGCGCTACTGCCAACTTCTCCAATATAACCGGAAGAGGAAGATATGGCACCGGCTATGATGATAAGAACGTGGCCACTAATTTCCGGCAATGGTGGGAAACCAATGTGGATATTAAAGAACAGAAAGAAGCTTATTTCCGCACGTCGAAAAATATTACCTGGAACTGGGCGAACCCAAGAACAGAAGCCGGCCTTGTACCTATCTTTTGGGACAATCCTTACTTTGTCCGTTATCAGAACTATGAAAATGACAGCCGCAACCGCATATTCGGTAATATCAACCTCAACTATAAAATAACTGATTGGTTGAATATCATGGGAAGGGTAGGGCTTGACACATATACAGAGCAGCAAGAAGAAAGACAAGCTGTAGGAAGTATCGGCATACCATCTTACCGGAGAGTGAACCGTTCCTATACGGAGATCAATTATGACCTGCTCGCCAATCTTGATAAAGACCTTTCACAGGATTTTAATTTTAAAGCATTGCTTGGTTTGAATATCCGTAACCAACACACCAGGAGCATTGATGCAGCTACCAATGGAGGGCTGACCATACCAGGTATTTATTCGTTGAACAACTCGGCCAACCCGCTCAACGCACCTACAGAGTTTGATGGTGAACGGCAGGTGGATGGTGTGTTTGCCGGTGCTACACTGACCTGGAGAGATATGCTTACACTTGATGGAACGATCAGAAGGGATAAATCATCTACTTTACCGGAGGGTAATAATGTGTATTACTATCCTTCCGGATCACTGGGATTCACTTTCTCCAAATTATTGCCCGATGTCGGTTGGCTTTCTTATGGCAAAGCAAGATTGAATTATGCAGAAGTGGGTAATGATGCTCCGCTGTACAGCGTACTGGATGTGTATAATATCCTGCCTCCTTTCGGTTCTTCCCCTACTACCACTATCCCGAACACAAAGAACAATCCTGATCTTAAACCCGAACGTACAAGAAGCGTTGAAGCAGGACTTGAAATGTCTTTCCTGAAAAGCAGGATAGGGTTTGATGTTTCTTATTACAGTGCCAGGACCATTGATCAGATATTGCCACTGGCCATTACACCCGCGACAGGTTACAGCTTCAAATTTTTGAACTCAGGCACTATCCGGAACAGAGGTGTTGAAGTGTCATTGTTTGGTACTCCTGTTCAAACCAAATCATTTTCCTGGAATATCAATCTTAACTGGACAAGGAACAGGAATAAAGTGATCGAACTGTTTGAACATGCAGACAATCTTGTGCTGGCAACCTTCCAGGGTGGTGTGTCATTGAATGCAACACTGGACCAGCCTTATGGTACGATCCGCGGTTCCAATTTTATCTATACTAACGGGCAACGTACCGTGGATGAAGATGGTTATTACCTGACTTCTCCCACTTCCAATGAAGTGATCGGTAATCCTAACCCTGATTGGATCGGAGGCATCAACAATACTTTCAAGTATAAAGATTTTTCACTGAGCTTCTTGGTGGATATGCGCCATGGGGGAGATGTATGGTCACTTGACCTGTTTTATGGAATGGGCACAGGCCTTTATCCTGAAACTGCAGGATTGAACGACTTGGGTAATCCTTCACGTGATCCTGTATCTGCCGGTGGTGGTGTGGTTATGCCGGGTGTGTATGAAGACGGGAAGCCCAATGTTACACATATCTCCAATGAGTATGCAACATTTGGTGCAGAAGATCTGATACCGGCTGCAGGTTTTGTGTATGATGCCAGCTATGTGAAGCTGAGGGAAGCAGTGTTGAGCTATTCATTGCCGAAATCGGTAATGGCAAAGATCCATCCGTTTAAAGGAATTGATCTTTCACTGATCGGCAGGAATCTCTGGATCATTCATAAGAACCTTCCTTATTCAGATCCGGAAGAAACAATGAGCTCCGGTAATCTGCAGGGATATCAGGGAGGTGCTTATCCTACTACCCGCACATTTGCCTTCAACATCAGATTAAGATTCTAAAAAGATATTGCTATGACAAAATTTTTTGTAACCATAATAATCACAGCGTTGTTGCTGGGATCCTGTAAAAAGGACCTGACCAATCTTAATAGTGACCCGAAGAACCCTCCCATGGTAGCCGGCTCTTCGCTTGTCACCAATGCTGAAAGAGGACTGGCGCGTACGGTCAGTTCTTCCAACGTGAACCTGAACATATTCCGGTTGATCATTCAGCAATGGCAGGAAACAACTTATCTCGGAGAAAGCCGTTATGATCTGAACACACGGAATATTCCGCAAAATGTATGGGCTGCATTATACCGCGATGTGTTGAAAGATCTGCAGGAAGCAAAAAAGCTGATACCCGACCAGGTAACTGATGAGCAGGTAAAAGCAAACCAACTGGCCGTAGTGGACATACTGCAGGTGTATGCTTATTATTATCTGATCACCACATTCGGTAACATCCCTTATACCGAAGCGATGGACATCGACAATGTTTTCCCGGTATACGACGATGCCACAACTATCTACACTGATCTTTTGACGAGATTGGATGCTGATATAGCAGCCATCAATACTTCAGCAAATGGCCTTGGCAGCGCCGATATAGTGTATGGAAATGATATGGAGGCATGGAAGAAGTTTGCCAATTCATTCAAGTTGAAAATGGGAATGACGATTGCAGATGTCAGCCCTGCACAGGCGAAAACAATCGTTGAAGCTGCTTATGCAGGAGGAGTGTTTGCTTCCAATGATGACAATGCCATGTTCAAGTTCCTGGCGTCACCACCCAATACGAACCCGATCTGGGAAGACCTTGTGCAGAGCGGCCGCCAGGATTTTGTTGCAGCCAGCACTATTGTAGATCAAATGAAACAGTTCAATGATCCGCGGATACCTTTATATTTCACCGTGGATGAAACCAATGATTATTCCGGCGGCGATCCCGGTACCAGCAGCAGCTATTCCACTTTTTCAAAACCGGATGAAGTGATCACCGCTCCTGAATTCCCCGGTGTGTTGCTGGATTATGCAGAAGTGGAATTTTTACTGGCTGAAGCAGCAGCCCGTGGATTTTCTGTAGGGGGCACTGCAGCGCAACATTACAGCAATGCGATCGATGCATCTGTTTTGTTCTGGGGTGGCACGCAGGCACAAGCTACTGTTTACCGTACACAGCCATCTGTAAATTATGCTACCGCTGCCGGTACGTATAAACAGAAGATCGGTATACAAAAATGGATCGCCTTGTATAACCGTGGCTGGGATGCCTGGATTGAATGGAGAAGACTGGACTATCCCCAATTGCAGCCGGCATTCCGGGCATTAAGCGCAATGCCGTTACGGTACACTTATCCCGTTAATGAACAGAACTATAATACGACGAATTATAATCAGGCAGCAAGTGCTATTGGTGGAGATAAAGTGGACACACATTTGTGGTGGGATGTTTTTTAGTGGCAGATCAAAGAAAAAGGGCTGTTGCAATGAGTGCAACAGCCCTTTTTCTTTATAAGAATCAGCAGGGGTATTATTTTTTCGAAAGAGCTTCTTCAACAACACTGACCAGGTCTTTTTCTATAGCCAGATTCCTGTTGCCGATCTGAAGGTCCTGCATCTGCTTGTCATCAAGCCCAAGCGCTGATTGTACAGAAGCTTCTGTGAGCTTTAACTTGATCAGCTTTTTCTTTTCTTTATTGTAATAAAAATATTGTGCAGTTTCTTCAAAGTATTTTTTTCCTTCGTTCACTGCAATGCCTTCGGAAAGATCTGTGACCCTCTTTTGGTTTAATCTCAATAGCTGCCCATTATCCTTGTCAACCAACACCTGATAATAATTGGCTTTCTCACCTTTCTTATATTGATTACTGTTAATGAAGCGCGAAGCTTTCACCGAATCGCCGATCCGTTGTTTTAAAGTAAACTCTTTCACTTCCTCGTCTACTTCAAGTGAATCTTTTTCGGTGAGGAAGAAAACTGATTGATGATAACTGTCGTATTTGAATTTATAGACATTGATCAACCGGTTGTCGCCAGTGATCAAAGAGCCTTCCAGCCATTCAGGGTCCCAAAAATAAGTGCCCATCACTTTTTGTCCATCGATCATTACATAGTAAGCGGTATTATATAAACGGCCGCGGCGATTGAATTCATCTTCTGTGGCCATTCCGGTATTGGGATACATGCCCGATGCAACCGGAGCTGGAGTTGTTGGCTGCACAACAGGCGTTACCTGCGAAAAGGAAGGAATGGCAGATAATATCAGCAAGCCTGAAAGCAGTGATCCTGTTTTTCTCATGGTATTAATTTGATATGATTAAATTAATAAATAAAGTTGATCACCATCCAAAATATCTTGAACTACAGAAAGTAGAAATTTTTTTTATATAAGAATAGACTGCTGCTAACTGTAGTTATATATAATATATATGGTATAGCAGTTTTTCAATTTTAAGAGTGAAAAAGCGATAGCAGTGTTAATGTTTTTGTAAGGTATTGTTAAAAAATCTTTACCTTGGCGCAGCATTTTTCAAAATAAGGCTGTCTCTTAACGAGGTCTTATGTCAATGAATGAAAAATTTCGTTGATAACCATTCGATTATATCAAAAAACACTCACATGAGAAAAACAGGATCACTGCTTGCAGTGCTAATGCTGCTATGCTCTTTTGCATTCGCACAAACCCGAACAGTTTCGGGAAAAGTTACAGGTGATAAAGGCGAGGGCATCCCTTACGCCACTGTAACAGAAACAGGGACCAAAAATGCTTCACTTACAGATGCGAACGGTCTCTTCACCATCAAAATCAAAGATGGTTCTACTCTCACAATTTCTTCTGCCAACTATGAGCCTACAATTGTTACCCCTGGTACAGGGCTTGTAAGCGTATCACTTAAATTACGTGAGAACGCTCTCGAGGAAGTAGTCGTAACAACTGCGATGGGAGCTAAAGCCAGGAGTAGAGAGCTTGGCTACAGCACTGCGAAAGTTAGTGCTACCCAGATCCAGGCTGGCAAATCATTCAACCTTGGCCAGGCTTTGTCTGGTAAAGCTGCAGGTTTGACTGTTTACAACACATCAAACGCTGTAAATGCAACTCCCCGTATCGTATTGCGCGGTACCCGTTCCATTACTGGTGACAACACTGCTTTGATCGTACTGGATGGTGTGCCTGTGCCTGCCAACACTATCAACTACATCAACCCTAATGATGTAGAAGACGTGACCATCCTGAAAGGTGGTGCTGCGGCAACGCTGTATGGTTCTGATGGTGTGAACGGTGCGATCCTTATCACTACAAGGAAAGGCACCAACAGGAAACCTGAAATTACTTTCAGTCATTCCAGCAACGTTGAATCCGTAGCTTATCTTCCCAAAACACAGCATGAGTTCGGTTCCGGTTCTGCTTATGGTGCAGACAGGGCTGAAAACTTCCACCCTGCAGAAAACCAACAGTATGGTGATGCTTATGATGGCAGTCTTCGCCCTCTTGGCCGTACCTTGGCTGATGGCAGCATATTCATGCTTCCTTATTCTGATATCGCTGATGTTCGTGAAAAGATCTGGAACAAAGGTTACACTGCCCAGTCTGATATCTCTTACCGTGCAGGTGATGAGAACAGCCAGTTCTATTTCTCTTATCAGAACGTTTATTCTTCCGGTATCGTTCCGGGTGATAAATATTATAAGAACTCCCTGCGGATGAATGGTGCCCGCACTTATGGTAAACTGCGTTTGAGCTTTGATGCGACTTACACATGGGATCATGCAGACCGCACCAACACCGACTTCTATTTCTTTGCTTTGAACAATGCGAGCTGGGTTCCTCTTGACCAGTTGAAAGACTGGCAGAATAATAAATTCGCTACACTCGGTGGTTACTTCAACGACTATTATAACAGCCCCTGGTGGCAATTGGATAACAGACGTTGGGATTCAAAGAACAACTACTTCAATGGCAACGTTACTTTGAACTACAAGTTTAACAGCAACCTGGACCTGACATACCGTTTGTCTATTGCCAATACACAGTCTGTTAGCACTACTCCGTCAAACAACTATGTGTTCAGCCAGTTTTCCCAGTCATACGCATATCTTGATTACTATAATGCGAACTATGACTACATCCTGACAGGCCGTGGCCGTTCTGTAGCCAGAACGCCGATCACTGGTAGCCTTGGTGATTCTTATACTAATGGCAACCGCCTCAACTCTGATGTTTATCTTAACTACAGCAAACTGCTGGGAGAAAACTTCTCTTTGCGTGCAAAGATCGGTAACAACATTCAGGTGCGTACCGGTAAAACCATCAGCACCAGCACAGCAGGTTTGCTTTTCCCTGACCTGTACACTTTCAGCAATAGCTTGAACGGTTTATACAGCTCTTCTAACTCTATTACAGAGCAAAGAAAAGTTGGTAACTACGCTGATGCACAGGTAGGATATAAGAACTTCCTGTTCCTGCACGGTACTTTCCGTTATGACCTGTCATCTGTGTTCTATCAGCAAGGACGTGCAAAGGATAATTATTCATTCACTTACTATGGTGGTGATGTGTCCGTTGTACTTACAGATGCGATCCCGTCTATCAAGAACGATGTTCTTTCATTTGCCAAGATCAGGGGCGGTTGGAACAGGAATGGTAACGACAACCTTAGCCCGTACAGTCTGCAAACTGTGTATGGTAACGCCTCCGGCTTCCCGTACAATGGCCTGGTTGGTCAATCAATCGACAACACACTTCGTTCTGTAAACCTCAAACCTGAGATCGTTAACTCTTCAGAAGTAGCGGTTGAACTCGGATTCTGGAAAAACAGATTGAACCTGGAAGCTGTTTATTACAATCAGAAATCTGAAAACCAGATACTGCAAGCTGATATCTCCAGCGCCAGCGGTTATCCCACTTATCTGCTGAATGCTGCGAACATTACCAATAAAGGATATGAATTTGATCTCAAGTTCAATGTGATCAAATCAAAAGACTGGAACGCCAACCTGAACGTCAATTTCGCACACAACACCAACGTTGTAAACGGACTGTATGCACAAGGTGGTTTGAACAGCCTTCAGTTCCAGGCAGACAACGTAAAAGGTCTGTATGCTGAAGTTGGTCAGATGTTCCCTTACCTGAAAACAACGGCTTATCTCCGTGATTCAGCTACCGGCAAAATCATCATTTTCCCTGAAGATGGTGGCTGGCCCAGAAAAGGAAATTCTTTCGTAGGCCAGGGTAATACTGCTCCCATAAATGTAATGGGTGTAGGTATTAACGTAAGCTATAAAGGCTTTACGCTGATCGCGAATGCAGAATACCGTGGTGATTATCTTGTTTATCATGATCTCGGCGAAGACATGATGTTCACCGGTACTTCTGCTATCACCACTCTTTATCACAGAAGCCAGTTCTTATGGCCAAATTCAGTGGTATGGGATGGTTCTAAATACGTTGACAACACTAACGTAGCAGTTAACCAATACAACTCTAACTATTACGGAATTGGGGATCTCAGCAATGGTAACTCATTCATTCAAGCGGGTGAACTGATGTACTCTTCTGGCGATTTCTGGAAATTACGTGATGTTTCCCTGACTTATGATTTCTCTCCGTCAGTGATCCGCTCACTGAAAGTGGTTAAAGGAATCTCTCTGACTGTATGGGGCAGGAACCTGAAAACATGGTTGGCTAAAGACAACTACTTTACAGATCCTGAATTCTCCAATACATCTGGAAACTCAATCGGTATCAACACCTCGATCAACACGCCTCCTACCAAACAATACGGAGCTACATTGAGAGTGACACTGTAATTTCCAAACCCAATAAAGAAATATAAAAACACGAAAATGAAAATGAAATTTAATATAGGGGCTGCTGCAGTTGTCTCCATGTTGATGTTGTCGACAGGCTGCAAAAAGTTCATTGATGTAAATGATAACCCCAATTCGCCTACTATTCCGAGAAGTGATTGGATCTTTACAGGCGCTGAAGGCACTACTTACCGGAATCAGGTTGGAACTGCTCATATCGTGCCTGGTACATGGACTGGTTTTTATGCCCACAGTACCAGCTTTACGGGTGGTGGTAATGAAAAAGTGTATGCGTTCAGCAATACTGATTTCGATGTATTCAGTGGCTGGTATGATAACCTTGCAGATTACCAGTATGTAATTGACAATGGTGAAAAAGAAGGATATCCCTTCCTGATCCAGCCGGCTAACGTAATGCAGTGCCTTATTTTCCAGGCCCTCGTGGACGTATATGGTGATGTGCCTTATAAAGAAGCTTTGCAGGGTGTAAAAGATATCACTCCTGCATACGCGAAACAGCAGGATATTTATGAAGACCTTGTTAAACGCCTGGATGCTGCCATCGCTGCAATGAAGGCTGAAACATGGCCTACTGCTACTGAGTTTACCAGACAGGATGTATTCTTTGCGCTGAACAAGACCAACTGGATCCGTTTTGCCAATACGATCAAACTGAGGATCCTGATGCGTCAAAGCTTTATGCCTGGCAGGGATGGCTATATCACTACCAACATTAATTCAACTGTAGCGGATGGTTATATTACAGCAACAGTGCTGTGTACGCCTGGTTACCAGGTGCAGGCAGGAAAACTGAATCCTTATTATTCTGCTTATGGATATAATGAGGTGAACACTATCCAGACCGGTCACCAATACCGTAAGATGAATGCTGTGATCATCAACTGGCTGAAGAATACACAGGATTTGTTCAGATTACAAAACCTGGCATGGCCTGCCGGTACTTCCCCAACAGCAATAAGCAGTGATCCAAATGCTTATATAGGTGTGCCGCTGGGTGTAAGTGCAGGTTATGCAAATGCGAATGCTTCTCCTCAGGGTCCTATCCAGATCGTAAGAGGCGAGGGCACACGTCCCGGCATCGTTATGACACTGTCTGAAGCATTGTTCCTGCAAGCTGAAGCTGCGCAACGTTATGGCATAGCAGAGTTGGGCGATCCTCAAACACTGTATGAAAACGGTATCCGCGCTCATTTCAGACTTTGCGCTGATCCAAAGACCACTGCCGGTAATTCAACTGTTGGTGATCCTGCATACAATGCTTATATGACTGCAAATGCTGCAACTCCAAACGTATCATGGACTGCTTCCCCTGATAAAATCAAAGCCATCCTGATCCAAAAATGGGTGTCTCTTTGTAACGTGAATGGTGGAGAAGCCTGGTCTGAGTACCGTAAATCTTCAGGAAGCGCTTCTGTAGGTGTGCCTTATTCAGTAAGGTCTCAAACTGCACCTGCGTCAGTGCCTGAGCCTGTAAGGTTCTATTATCCGTTGAAAGAAAGCAATACCAACGGAGATAATGTGCCTGCTATGCCGGCCCAATATGCACTCAATACCAAGATTTTCTGGGATGTTAACTAATAGAAGTAGATTTTATCAAAAAGCAACAAATATGAAACTCAAAATATTCAGTTTAGCGGCGCTAGCGATGGTTGTGTTCAGTTCCTGCGTTAAATCGAAAAACGATTTGGGCGGCTTAAGAACTGACGATGGCTCCATCGTAGTATCCATCGTAGAACCTGGAGTGTCTGAAGCAGCAGGGCACGTAATTGATGTATTACCTGCATTTGCCAACTTCGACTTCACCAGCGGAAACGAAGAAGTAAAATTCTTTAACATTCATATCAGCCAGCCACGAGCTAAAAAAGTTTCCGGCTCGCTGAAAGTAAAGATCGCTGTGTCTGACGGAGGTGGTACCCCACTTCCTGCAGGAGCAATTACCGTTCCTACTGAGATCTCTATTCCGGGTTCCAATGGCCCTGAAATAGATTTCCCTGTAAAACTTGCAGTGAACAAAGCAGGACTGGACCCTAATGTGACTGATTATATCGCTCACTTTACCATCACAGCAGCCGACCAGGGCAGCGTTGTTTCATCCCTTGAAAATGAAGTGGATGTTACCTTGCAGCATGGTAAATACCTGGGACGCTATGCAGGCACCATCACTATCAGGGACTCTGCCGGCCTTTACAGCTCCAATAACGTAAAACCAGTAGTGTTTTTTGAAGATGGACTGGGGATCACCTGGTATGATTATTATGGATATTATGCTACAGGTAGCCTGTCCTACGGTTTCAATAACCTGGTACATACTAATGCTACAGGTGCTCCTGCTGCATTCATGTATCCTGGTTACACACTGGATGCTTCCGGCAAAGTAACAGGAGTGTATAATAACCAAACCGGTGCTCCTTACACGGTGACCTTTAATAACACAACCGGTAACCAGTTTACTATTACGTCAAATGACAACCGCAACTTCGAAGTAAGCTATACGATCAGGGCTACTGTTGGTGGCTTGAACCAGCCATTCACTGTAGTGGAAAAATATACTTATGACACCCTTCAAATGTGGTGGTGGTAATTTGTTCGCAATAATTTTTCAAAAGCCGCTTTGATCAACAAAGCGGCTTTTGTTTATATAAGAGGAAAGCAAAATATACGGCCCTACAAACCATACCGCGAAAACGCGTAACTTGTGATGGAATTATTATAAAGGTTAAATCAGCGTACAATGGCCGATCAACAGCAACCCAACAACCAGCTCAATATCGAAATATCTGAAGAAGTAGCAGAAGGCACTTATGCCAATCTCGCCATCATCACGCACTCCCATGCCGAGTTCGTGATCGATTTCGTGAACGTTATGCCCGGCACTCCAAAAAGCAAAGTGAAATCACGGATCATTCTCACTCCCCAGCATGCCAAACGTTTCATGAAAGCCATGACAGAAAATATCAGCAAATACGAAGCGGCCAATGGCGCGATCAAGGACCTGGAAGAAACGCAGTTCCCCATGAATTTCGGAGGACCTACGGCTCAAGCGTAGCTTGAGCCGTAGACGGGAGTCTTTAGTCGGCAGTCAGGAGTAGGAAGCTTAAAGCGAATTGAGACTTTCATTTTGATATAGTAGGGCTTAAGTAAATTTATCGGGATTGTTGATCATATAGAAGAGTAATTTACCTACTTCAGTATTTAATAATGTTAGGGAAGTATGGTCTTCATTATTTATATAAGAACAATCTTTTGAAAAGTCAAGCCAGATCTCCGTTTCAAGGTTTTCGCTTTCCGCGTCATTTAATTTCCTAATAAAATAGTCCTTATATCTCCTTCTTTTATAAGCTTCTGCCAGATTCGCACATACCGATCTCGATGATCTTCGTATCTGATCGGTAAGTGAATATTTCTCTTCTCCCGGAAAACGCTTTGTAATTTGAAATATCCGCATTGCCAGTTCATAAGCTTTTTTAAAAGCAATTAATTCTTTATAATACCCCATAGGTGATAAGTAAAATTCGATACGTAATTAAATTTCAAAGTCACTGTCTGTTCAGACTATCGACTGCCGACTATCGACTCCCGACTCTAAATCAGCCCCTGATCTGCAAAACTATAATACCCCTCTTCACTCACGATCACATGATCAATTAGCCGGATGTCAAAGAAATTGGCAGCATCCCTGATCTTTTGGGTCAGGTACTGGTCAGCACGGCTGGGACGGAGATTGCCGGAAGGATGGTTATGGCAGAGAATAATGCTGACCGCATCCTCTTCAAGGGCTTTCTTGAGAATGATGCGAGGATCGGCAACAGTGGCAGTGATGCCACCTTCGCTGATGATCTCGAAGTGATTGAGCTTATTGGCCTGATTGAGATAAAGGACAGCGAATACTTCGTGGTGGTGGTCCCTGAGCAGGGTTTGAAGATAGTGGGCAATATCCTGGCTGGAATGAATGCTGATCTTTTGCAGGGAGAGGCCGGCATGACGGCGGCGGCCCAATTCCAGGGCAGCGGCAACACTGATGGCTCTTGCACTGCCAATGCCGGGTATGCGCATAAAATCCTTAACAGAAAGGCGGCCCAACTCATTAAGATCATTCTTGCCCTGTTTTAATAGCTGGCGGGCCAGCTCCACAGCGGATTTTTGACGGGTGCCGCATTGAAGGAGGATAGCCAGCAATTCAGAATCGCTCAGATGGGCAGGCCCGTATCTGAGTAGTTTTTCGCGGGGCTGATCGTCTTTTGCCCATAGTTTTATTGGGTACTTCTCCTCTTGCATCCTTTCAAGGTAACATATATTTTTATGCCCACAATACAACTTTCAGGTAGTTCTGCTACCGGGTCTGTTGTAAAATCCAATTTTTGAAAAACTAAATTCCGGCGGTTATGAAATCCAGATCTAATTCGTTGGGGGCTCTTCATCCCATTCTGTTCTTTGCTGTAATGTATGTAGTGGTATTATTTCTGTCTATTTTCATTTGTTCTTCCCTTTTTTATAGTCTTAATTCAGATACTGTTAGTATCGGCAAACAGATCCCGGCCGAAAAAACAGCCGGTTTTCCTGTAAAAGTGTCTACTGCTGCGGTAGTTCATTGAGCCCGGAGCCTTTAGTCGGGAGGCAGGAGTCTGGTTTTTCATTAAGACCGGATAAGATTTACGATATCGGAATGGATACACCAATTATTTTGAAGCCCAGACTCCAGACTGCCTGCCGGCTAACAGCTCCTGCTTCAACAATTCTTCCCCTGCCTATTGTGATCTTCCTGCGATAGTAATATCTTCGCGGCTCCAAAGGAGCCTGCCCGGCCTTTACACCTTTGGCACTTTATTTCCATGCAATCTGCTAAAATTTTCGCCGGAACCAGTTCTGTACAATTGGCTGATCAGATCTGTCATAGGTATGGGACCAAACCTGGCAAAATCGCTATCCAGAAATTCAGTGACGGGGAAATTTGCCCCATGTTCCTGGAAAGTATAAGGGGCGATTTTGTTTTTCTTATCCAAAGTACTTATGCTCCTGCAGGAGACAATCTCATGGAATTGCTGCTGATGGCCGATGCTGCCCGCCGGGCTTCTGCCTATAAAGTGATCGCAGTGATGCCTTATTATGGCTACTCCCGCCAGGACCGGAAGGATAAACCCCGGGTAGCTATTGGTAGTAAATTGGTTGCCAATATGTTAGTAGCTGCTGGCGTGGACCGTGTGATCACCATGGACCTTCATGCTCCCCAGATCCAGGGCTATTTTGACATACCGGTGGACCACCTGGACAGCCACGCAGTTTTTATCCCCTATATTGAGAATCTGAAGCTGGAAAACCTTACCTTTGCGGCCCCTGATGTAGGCGCTACCAACCGCATAAGGGAAATAGCCAATTATTTCAATGCGGAAATGGTAATCTGCGATAAGCACCGTAAAAGGGCCAATGAGATCGCCAGCATGGTAGTGATAGGTGATGTGACCGGGAAAGATATTGTGATCATCGATGATATATGTGATACCGGTGGCACCCTTGCAAAAAGTGCCGCTCTTTTAAAGGAAAAAGGCGCCCGGAGCGTAAGGGCTTTGATCACTCACCCTGTATTGAGTGGTAAAGCTTATGAAAATATAGAGAATAGTGTGCTGGAAGAACTGGTGGTTTGTGATACTATCCCTCTTAAAAAGGAAAGCCCGAAGATCAAAGTGATATCCGTAGCAGACCTGTTTGCTGTAGCTATCCGCAACGCGTTTGAAAACAAAAGTATCACCAGTCTCTTTGTTCATTCGCAAAGAAGACCGAGCCTGTAAGGAATTAAAAAGTCAAAATTCAAAAGTAAAAAGAGTAACAAATATCTGAACTTTTGAATTTTTAATGTTGCATTTTGACTTTAAAAAACGTAATTATTTAATAAACATACAATGAAAACAATTACAATCGAAGGACAACTGAGGACCGGATTCGGGAAAGCAGCCACCCGGGCGATCCGCTCTCAGGAAATGGTGCCAGGTGTAATTTACGGCGGGGCGCAGGAAGTTAATTTCTATGCACCGGCTGCGGCATTCAAGCCGTTGGTTTATACCCCTGAGTTCCAGATCGCAGAAGTTAAAGTGGATGGCAAGTCTTACAGAACTATTCTGAAAGATCTCCAGTTTGACAAAGTAACTGATGCCCTCACCCACGTTGACCTGCTGGAACTGGTTGAAGACAAAAAAGTAATCGCTACTATTCCCCTGAAATTCGTAGGAACTTCAAAAGGTGTGAAAGAAGGTGGTAAGTTCGTACCAAAGATCAATTCACTGAAAGTGAAAGCTTATCCGAAACACCTGAAAGAGCAGATTGAAGTTTCGATCGATGACCTGGAACTGAACGGTAATATCCGTGTGGAAGACGTGAAGGAAGAACATTATGAAATCCTGAACTCTCCCCGTATTCCCATTGCTTCAGTAGTATTGACAAGGCAGTTGAAACAGGAAGAAGCTGCTGCTGCCCCTGCCAAAGGTGCTGCCGCTCCTGCGAAAGCCGCTGCTCCTGCTGCCGCAGCCAAAAAATAATAATCAGCAAAAAGCAACATATGACCCGTATCCTCAACCGATGCGGGTTTTTTGTTTTATCCGCTTGAGCCTGGTAAAGGCGGAAAATGAATTATACTTGGAAAATGAAATTTTTGATCATTGGCCTCGGCAACGTAGGTAATGAATACGCACATACACGGCATAATATTGGATTTGATGTAGCCAATGCTTTTGTGCTGAAACATGGTGGAAGCTTCCGTGTGGACAGGCATGCGTATGTTGCAGACATAAAATGGAAGGGCCGGACATTTGTTTGCGTTTGCCCCACTACTTACATGAACCTTAGCGGGAAAGCTGTAAAATACTGGCTTGATAAAGAAAAGATCAGCCTGGAAAACACATTGGTGATCGTGGATGAGCTGGCCCTGCCCCTTGAAAAACTACGGATCCGGCCAGGCGGAAGCGATGCCGGCCATAATGGCCTGAAAAGCATAGCTGAAGCATTGGGCACTACCGAATATCCCAAACTACGGTTCGGTATAGGGAATAATTTCCCAAAAGGCCATCAGTCAGATTTTGTGCTGGGAAAATGGAGAAAAGAAGAGGAACCTCTTGTGAAACTGAAGATTGATGCGGCCGTGGATGCCATTGAGATATTTGGTACCCAGGGCATCACAACTGCTATGAATCAGGTAAATAATAAGGTTTTTTCATTATGATTAATCATCATGATTACTTATTTTAGCAACCCGAACCCCCGGAACCTAAAATCCAATTAACTTCCTGATTGCCTGAATATATGGGATGAACAACCCTGAGACTGGTATCCGATGTATTTAACAAACACCCATCCTAATTATGAAGATTTTTTGTGTAGGCCGAAACTATGCAGCACATGCGAAAGAACTGGGAAATGAAATTCCTGACGAGCCTGTAATTTTTATGAAGCCTAAGAGCGCGTTGCTGCAACCACATACTCCTTTTTATTACCCGGAGTTTACCAATGAATTGCATTACGAATGTGAACTGGTCATCCGCATCAGTAAAAATGGCAAGTACATCCAGGAAAAATTCGCTTCAAAATATTATGATGCCATTACGGCCGGCATCGACTTCACAGCCCGTGATATCCAGAATGAACTGAAGGCAAAAGGCCTTCCCTGGGAAAAAGCCAAAGCCTGGGACAATTCAGCCGTGATCGGCAAATGGGTGCCTTTTTCTGAAGTGAAGAATAAAAAAGATATCAATTTCGGATTGTATAAAAACAAGGAACTCGCGCAGCAAGGCAATTCTGCCAGCATGATCCACAATTTCGATAGCCTGGTAGCCTATATCTCCAATTATTTTTCTGTGAACATTGGCGACGTGATCTTCACCGGTACCCCTGCCGGCGTAGGAGAAGCCGTTGTAGGAGACGAACTGGAAGGCTTCCTGGAAGACGTGAGCATGTTCAAGCTCGACGTGAAATAACGTAATTTGCCCTTTGATGTTTTTTCATCCACAAGCATGTTCCTAAATTTGTAGTTTACATTGCTTGCTAATGACAGACATTTCCATTCTCCTGAAAGCATACCGGTTGATGCGTCAGGCCAAAGCCATGGCCGAAACCTATGATGCAAACCGGCAGGTTTGCAAATATGTTCATTCCACTTCCCGCGGTCATGAAGCCATTCAACTGGCTGCAGCCTTTCAGTTGCAACCCCAGGATTATTTCAGCCCTTACTATCGTGATGAAAGCCTGCTGATGGGCGTTGGGTTCTCTCCTTATGAGCTAATGCTTCAACTGCTTGCCAAAGGCAATGATATTTTCACAGGAGGAAGGGAATATTATGCGCATGCGAATTACCGGGGTGATGATAAGCCAACGATCATTCACCAAAGCAGTGCTACCGGTATGCAGGCAATTCCTACCACCGGCATTGCACAAGGGGTCCGTTATTGGGAAAGAACAAAGATGGACCATTTAAAGAAGGGTGCTAATGGAGAATTGCCTGTTGTTCTTTGCTCTTTTGGCGATGCAAGCATGACGGAAGGAGAAGTGAGTGAAGCATTGCAGTTTGCCGTATTGCATCAATTGCCCATCATATACCTGGTACAGGATAATAACTGGGGCATCAGCGTTACGGCTGAGGAAGCCCGCGCCATGAATGCTTATGAATTTGCAGCAGGATTTAAAGGCATGGGCCGTGTGCAGGTTGATGGCAGCAATTTTGAAGCATCTTATCAAGCGATGCAGGAAGTTTGCACAACCGTCCGGAAAGAAAGAAGGCCTTTCCTGGTGCATGCACGTGTTCCTCTGCTTGGCCATCATACCAGCGGTGTGCGCCGTGAATTTTACCGGTCGGAAAGTGACTGGAATGCTCATCTGCAACTTGATCCTGCTCCGCAATTACGAAAAAGATTGCTGGAATTATCTGTTAGCGAAGAAACATTGCTTCAGATAGAAAAAGAAGCAGCATCACTGGTAGAAGATCATTTTGCAAAAGCTATTGCTTCACCCGAACCTGATCCGCGGTCTGTGGAAGATCATGTGTTTGTTCCTTCACCTATAACGGAAGAAAAAGGGGAACGTGAACCGGCCAATGCTTCCAAAGTGCTGATGGTGGATGCTGCACTGTTTGCTATACGCGAGCTGATGGAAGATCATCCGGAAGCGCTTCTGTACGGACAGGATGTGGGCCGGCGGTTAGGCGGTGTTTTCCGTGAAGCAGCCACGCTTGCAGAGCGATTTGGTGATCATCGCGTGTTCAATACAGCTATACAGGAAGCTTATATCGTTGGCTCTACTATTGGCATGAATGCGGTTGGCCTGAAACCTTTAGTGGAAGTACAGTTCGCTGATTATATTTACCCCGCCCTCAATCAACTGGTAACAGAGATATCGAAAAGCGCTTATCTCAGTTGTGGTAAATTTCCTGTGTCAATGGTGCTTCGTGTGCCAACCGGTGCTTATGGCGGCGGTGGCCCTTATCACAGTGGCTCTGTTGAAACCACCCTTCTTTCCATCAAAGGCATCAAAGTGGTATATCCTTCCAATGCAGCAGATATGAAAGGATTGATGAAAGCCGCTTTCCATGATGGTAACCCGGTGGTGATGCTGGAACATAAAGGACTTTACTGGAGTAAAGTGCCGGGGACAGAAGAGGCAAAAACAACTGAGCCTGATAGGAATTATATTATTCCTCTCGGCAAAGCACGTATCGTGAAACATGCCAGCCCTGCAGCAATAGCGAATGGAGAAAGCTGTGTGGTGATCACTTATGGCATGGGTGTTTACTGGGCAAAAGCAGCTTCAGAAAAATTCAACGGGAAGATAGAGATCGTTGACCTGCGCACTTTATATCCGTTGGATGAAGAACTGGTATATGAAAAAGTAAAACAACATGGAAAATGCCTGGTGCTTACAGAAGAGCAACAGCGTAATTCATTTGCGGAAGCACTGGCGGGGCGGATCTCGAATAATTGTTTCACTTATCTTGATGCACCGGTAGAAGTATTGGGAGCATTGAACTTACCGGCCGTGGCTATGAATATAGGGCTGGAGCAGGCAATGCTGCCGAATGCAGATAAGGTTGTTGCCGTGCTGGGGAAATTAATCAGCTATTGAAAATGTATCGCAAAGGGCGCAAAGAATACGCAGAGTACGCAACGTAGCGCTCTTTGCGTATTCTTTGCGCCCTTTGCGATACCTAACCCTCAGACATAGTAAATCTATACCCGACCCCATGTATCGTTTCAATCGTTACAGAAGGTTCTATGCTTAATAGTTTACGCAATCTTGTCATAAACACATCCATGCTTCTCCCCAGGAAAAAATCATTCTTCCCCCATACATTCGATAATATTTCTTCCCGTTTCAACACTTTATTTGGATGAAGACAAAGAAATTCCAGCAACTCTGCTTCCCGTTGTGTTAAACTGACCGTATCTTTTTCACCTACGAGCTTCAGTTCAGCAGGATAAAAAGAAAAATTCCCGATATCTATTGTTTGTGGCGACTCTGCAACGATCATTTTATTCCGCCGGAGAAATACCTGCATCCTTGATAAAAGCTCCTTCATACTGAAGGGTTTTACGATATAATCATCTCCGCCTGCGGCAAAGCCTTTCAGTTTATCTTCTTCCAGCGATTTGGCCGTAAGAAAAAGAATAGGGATACGATCACTTTTCTGCCGGATCTTTTTTGCCAGGCTGAACCCATCGCGATATGGCATGTTCACATCCAGGATACAAAGGTCCGGGTTGGCTTTTTGATAATGTTCCCAGGCTGTTTCGCCATCAGGGCAATTGATCACCTGGAATCCTGCTTCTTCCAGGTTGTCCTTAATGATAAAACCGAGCTGAAGATCATCTTCTGCAAGCAGGATTTTTGTTTTTTGTTGCATAACCAGGTTGTTATAATTAATTGCATCAACTCACCGGCAAACTTATCGTGAAGCTGCTTCCCTTTCCGGGAGTGCTCTCCACTTTTATTTTACCTCCATGCGCATCCACTATCTTCTTTACAAAACTCAGTCCAAGCCCAAAGCCTTTGGCATTATATGTTTCGCCATGGCGGATCCGGAAAAAGCGTTTGAAAATTTTATTCAGTTGTTTCTTTTCAATTCCAATGCCATTGTCCTGCACCGTAAAATAAGTGAACCCTGCTGTGTTGCCGGTGCTGATGCGGACTTGCGGATTTCTTGAATATTTGATGGCATTGTCAATAAGATTGGTGATCACAATAACAAGGTATTCCTTATCGGCCAGCAAAGTAGGGTCTGCTGCATCCAGCGACAGATCGAAATGAGCATTTTTCTCGGCGATCAGGGGACTGAGATTGCGAAGCGCCTCCTGTATCAGATCATGGATATTCACTTTTTCAGGTGTCAGGTGCAATTGATTGGAATCCGTGTAAGCAAACTTCAATAACCGCTCGATCTGGTTCTGAAGATAAGTGGATTGATTCTCGACAATGCCGGCGTAGGTGACCAATTTATCAGGCTTTTCAACAATAGCCGGGTTCTTCAGCACATCCGCTGCCAGGCTGATCACGGCTACCGGTGTTTTGAATTCATGCGTGAAATTGTGAATGAAATCTTTCTGTGTTTCATTCAGGAATTTTTGTTTATAGAAATAATAAAGGCTTCCTCCAAACAATATCAACACCAGGAACAGGACAACACTGCTGATGATCCAGAAATTCATTCTCGTTAAAATATACTGCTGCCTTTTGGGAAAGAACAGGGTGATATGATCGAAGTCGCGCGGTGTGGGCGGCACTGTCAATGCCACACTGTTCCTGGTCGGCGCCAGGATACCGGTATAAACATATTTTGCAGAATCGTTATTATAGATGCCTACATGGCATTCAGTAAACACACCAAAATCGTCCAGCTCATAATGCAGATAACTGATCAGTGAATCCCTTCCTTCGGGGAGGCTTATCTGGGCGATATAAAGATTGGGGGCAGGATTTTCGATCAGCTCATTAAGATGCGAAGAATTGTAAAGGCTTATATCAAGGTCTTCATACAAACCTCTGATCGCTTTCGTCACATTGTGCGTGAATTCCTTTTGCTCGAAATTGTATATTTTCCTGAGCCAGACCAACTGGAACACCAATATCGTGGCAATGACCAGTGAGCTGATGAATAATACCAGGCGTATGGTTGATGATCGGATCGGCGCTGAAAACATAAGCTAAAATAACACGAAGGGCCAGCATGCGATGGCCTGTAGTGTTAACATTGGTTAATCGAAAGTTAACTGATTTCCGGCACTACCGGGCATAAAAAAAGACAGCCTCACCTGGAGACCGTCTTTACCGAACCAACACACCAAGGTTAATGGGCTATTTGCCTTCAGTTTTCGTAACGGGTTTTGTTTTTTTATGATGATGCTTTCTGTTGACAGCAGTGGCCTTTGCATCAGTGCCTGCTTTCTCCGTACTGGTCACGCTGGCAGTAGACTTATTAGTTGCAGCAGATTTTTTAGCGCTCATTTCTTTTTTTACGGGTGCTGATTTGGAAGGTTGCTTTGGCGTAGTTTGAGCACCTGCTACACCTGCGAACAATAACATTGCAGCAACCGGGATCATGTACTTTTTCATATTTCTTTTTTTTAGTTGAAAATTTGTTACGACTAAGTTGGAACAATATTTTCAACTGCAGGATGATCCCGGGCCTGCTTAACGGCGGCTTAACCGTCGTTAATAAGAGCTTAAGAAGTTTAAAACTGAAGAATGAATACGGTCCCTTCTCCTTCTGCTGACTGCACCTGGATATTCCCTTTGTGCAGCATCATGATCTGTTTGCATAAGCTAAGCCCGATGCCGCTGCCGCTTTTCTTGGTACTGAAGAAAGGAATGAAAATTTTGTCCAACAGCTCCACCGGCATGCCGCTGCCATTATCTGCTACTTTGATAAGCGTTTTGCGGTTCACTGTGAGATATGCGGAGAGTACAATACGCGGATCGGGTTTGTCTTTTACTGCTTCTATGGCATTTACTACAAGATTGATCATTACCTGTTCAAGCAAATGCATATCTGCTTCAAGGGCAATATCAGGATCTTTCAGGATGGTTTCCACTTCAATGTTCTTTTGCTCCAGCGTCGGTTGCATCAGTTGGAGCAGGTTCTCAAACACATCACGCACATAGATCCTTTTAAGTGTGGGATTGGTAATCTTATTAAGATTGCGATAGGTTTCAGCAAATTTCAACAGCCCTTCACTTCGGCGGCGGATCGTTTCGATACCGATCTCCAGATCGTCGACCGATCCTGAATCGTTATTCAATATGGTAACGGATTGCTGCAACCTGCTCTTCAGCGTTTCCGCAAGCGAAGAGATCGGCGCTACCGAATTCATGATCTCGTGTGTTAACACGCTCAGCAGTTTTTGCCAGGCTTTTGATTCTGTTTCGTCCAGGGCCTCATTCACGTTTTGAAAAGCGATCAACTTGTATAGATTCCCTTCTGTTTGAAAGGCAGTGGCCGACAATAATATTTTAAAACTCGATCTTTCCAGGTGAGCCGAAGCGATCTTGCTCTCTCCCGGCTTCAATGCAATGATCGCCTCACCCAGTTCTTCATCCCTTTTCTTCAGTGAATAGACGGTTTTGAGATAAGGCAGTTGCAGCATTTTCTTCAGGGAATCATTCATCCAGATAACTTCCCCGCCATCTTCTTTATAGGAAAGTATACCTGTGTCAACCAGTTCAAGTATTCTTTGCAAATACTGGTACTGCGTTTCCTTTTCCTTGCTGATCACTTTGAAAGTGGAATTGATCTCATTGAACCCCTGCCGTAAAGGCTGTATTTCTGTGGGAGCATGCTTTACGTCAAAGTAGCGGGAGAAATCCCGGTAATGAACTGATTCCACAAACTGATCAAGTTCCTTATAAGCTTTCCGCTGGAAGCGGTAAAACTCCATCGCCTGATAAATGATAATGGGCAATACGATCACCAGGTACACATAGTAGCCGTTCACGATAAGGAATGCGGCCGCGCTCAATGTTACCAGCAATAGCAGTATTCCTCCTGCTATTCTCCATTCGTAGTTCTTAAATGTCATACTTGCTAAGTCTTCTGTACAAAGCAGTGCGGGTCAGCCCCAGTTCTTTTGCTGCCTTGGTGATATTGCCATTATGTTTCTCGATCACTTTCAGGATCGTATTCTTTTCAACAGAGCTCAGTTTCATTTCTGCCGGTTCGGTTTCTACCGGTGATGAAGTTTCAATGGGTGAGAAGATCAGGTCTTTTGCCTGCAACACGTCTTCATCCGCCATGATCACGGCCCTTTCAATAATATATTGCAGTTCCCTTACGTTGCCGGGATAATGATGGTTCATCAGTTTTTCCAGTGCTTTTGCATCAAAATCAGGCGTTGGTTTCATGTATTTGTTACTGTAGAGTTTTGCAAAATGACGGGCCAGCAAAATAATATCATTGCCGCGTTTGCGGAGCGGCGGTACTGTTATTTCAACTGTGTTGATGCGGTAGATAAGGTCTTTCCGGAAACGGTTTTCATTCGCCAGCTCTGCTAAGGGTACATTGGTAGCACAAACCAGGCGGATGTCTACCGGCAGGGGTTCATTGCTGCCCAACCGCATCACCTGACGGTTCTGCAATACGCTCAGCAGCTTGGCCTGCAAATGAAGAGGGATATTGCCGATCTCATCGAGGAACAAAGTGCCTTTATCTGCAGCTTCAAAACGACCGGGCCTGTCTTCACGCGCATCGGTGAAAGCGCCTTTCTTATGTCCGAAGAGTTCGCTTTCAAACAATGTTTCCGTTAATGCGCCCACATCCACTTTCACCAGCGGTTGCGCAGCGCGCAATGATTGCTGATGGATGGCTTTTGCAATAAGGTCCTTGCCTGTGCCATTTTCTCCCAGGATAAGGATATTGGCATCGGTAGGCGCAATTTTTTCCGTTTTATAAAATATCTGCTGCATGGCTTCCGATTCTCCCAGCAATTCCTTGCCGATAATGGAATCAGCAGACACAAAGGAAGCAGGTCCTGTTTTTGTACCCTTACGTTTCAGGATATCTTTGATAGTGCCGATCAGTTTTTCATTATGCCAGGGTTTTACCACAAAATCGGAAGCTCCTTCTTTCAGGGAACGTACGGCCAGATCAATATCTCCATACGCAGTGATCATGATCACGGCTGTGTCGGGCCTTAATTTACGGATCTCTTTCAGCCAGAATAAGCCTTCATTGCCGGTATTGATGGAACTATTGAAATTCATATCGAGCAGTATCACATCAAAACTGTCTTTGGACAAATGCCAGCGAAGGTTTTCAGGGTTCTTTTCCGTTACCACATCTTTCACTTCTGTTTTCAATAACAGCCGCACAGCGGTAAGCACATCGGTATCATCATCTATGATCAGGATGGAAGCATTCTTCAGGTTCATATTATCTTTTTGAGAACTCAACATTTAATTTCCGGTAACTGTTTCTACCGGAAAACACATTACTGCAAGTATACCATAATTACAAAGTGGTGGCAACTAATTCTTTAATAAAAACCACTGTTCAGAAGGCTGTATCAAAACCGGACAGTGGTTGTATCGAAAGAGAACGATTTTCAAGCTATTTTTAATATAAGCAACTGTAAATCAATATTGTTCGGAACTGGCATATTTCTGACTTAACAGGGTTGTCGCCCTGCAAAATCAGCCGGAACACACGGCAAAACAGGGAGCTATTAATCATTAAAGTTATATATCAGTGGATCGAGTTATTGCAAAAAAGAAATGGGGTAAGAAAAGAATACTTACGTTGGCCGGCATACTGGGCATTGTCGCACTTGCGGTAGCCAGTTATATGGCTACCACCAGGAAATCACAATTGAACGTGGATGTTGAACGCATTACCATCAGTGAGATCAAAAAAGGGCCTTTCCTGGAATTCATTCCTGTGAATGGCGTGGTAATGCCCGTGACAACGATTTACCTGGATGCGCTGGAAGGCGGAAGGGTGGAAGAAAAATATGTGGAAGATGGAGCAATGATGAAAAAAGGAGAACCCATTCTGCGCCTGTCCAATACCGACCTCGAGCTAAACCTGGTGAACCAGGAAACTTCCGTATACAACCTGCTTACCCAAATGCAGATCTCACAGAACGCTGCCCGTCAGAACACGATCGGCAAACTGAACCAGATGACGGATGTGGAAAGCCAGTTGAAGGAAGCAGAACGTTTATACAAGCTTAATAAACATCTCTACGAAGAAAAAGCGATCGGCTTGCAGGAATTCAAGAAATCAGAAAATGATTACAACTACCAGTTGGCAAAGCAAAGATTATCCAGGCAGATACTGGACCAGGATTCCCTTTCTGTTAAGCAGGAATTTGATCAGGCAAAGCAATCTTATGGCCGTACGCAAAATGCATTGAATGTAATGCGCAAAAAAGTGGGTGATCTTATTGTAAGGGCACCGGTTGATGGTCAATTGACCTCGCTGGATGCAGAGATCGGCCAATCCAAAAATAAAGGCGAAAGGTTGGGTCAGATCGATGTGTTGAGCGGGTTTAAGGTAAGGGCAGATATAGACGAACACTATATTTCCCGGATCTATACAGGCCTTGGCGGCACTTTCACTTTTGCCAATAAACAATATAAACTGACCATTAAAAAAGTGTATACCCAGGTGACCAATGGCCGCTTCCAGGTGGACATGGAATTTGAAGGTGAAGTGCCTCAGAATATCCGCCGTGGACAGACCCTGCAGGTCGGACTTGCATTAAGCGAAGAAACAACGGCGCTGCTGCTGCCCAGGGGCGGATTCCATCAGCAAACCGGTGGCAACTGGATATTCAAATTAAGCGAGGATGGAAAAACTGCCTATAAAGTGGATATCCAACTGGGCATGCAAAGCCCTGATTTTTACCAGGTGTTGAGCGGTTTGAAAGAAGGGGATAAGGTGGTGACCTCGAGCTATGAGAACTATGGGGATATGCAGGAATTGATATTGAAAAAATAAACTGTGCATTATCCGTAACAAGATGCTGCCAACAACGTACAATAAAAAAACAAACCATGAAACGGAAATCAATTTACCTCTTCTTCCTGATCTGCTTTGTGAGCACGATCTCTTCGGCCAGGCAGAGGTATTACAGCTCGGTCATGGATAATTCCATAAACGAAGTTGCCAAAACTAAAACACCTGCAGCGTGCGAGGCCGGGAAAGGGAAGGGGAAGGGTTTTGACCTGTCGCCTGTTGGTTTTTTTGTACTGAATATGTAAGATACTCTTCACCTAAATAAACAATCTGAAATGATTAAGATTACTGATCTTGAAAAAATCTACCGCACTGAAGAAGTGGAAACAGTAGCATTAAATAAACTTTCCATTGATGTAAAAGAAGGAGAGTTTGTAGCTATCATGGGCCCTTCCGGTTGCGGTAAGTCCACGTTGCTGAATATCCTGGGGCTGCTGGATGATCCAGATGCAGGAAGCTTTGTTTTCAATGGCATTGAAGTGGCCAAGTTCAACGAAAGGAGACGTGCCGATCTCCGCAAAAGGAATATCGGGTTCGTGTTCCAGAGCTTTAACCTGATTGATGAACTTACGGTTTTTGAAAACGTGGAGCTTCCCCTGATCTATACCGGCGTGAAAGCTGCGGAAAGAAAGAAAAGGGTGGATGAAGTGCTGGACAAAGTACAGATCATGCACCGCAGGAATCACTATCCTCAGCAATTATCCGGTGGTCAGCAACAGCGTGTGGCCGTAGCCAGGGCTGTGGTGAACAACCCCAAGCTGATACTGGCGGATGAGCCTACCGGTAATCTTGACTCCAGCAATGGTAATGAAGTAATGCAAATGCTGACCGACCTGAATGAGCAGGGCACTACCATCGTAATGGTAACACACAGTGAGCATGATGCACGTTACAGCCATCGCATCATCCGCATGCTCGACGGGCAGACTGTACTGGAAAACATCATGGTTTAATCATCATCCATTCATTTACTCCTATAGCAAGAAGATATGATCAGGAATTACATCAAAGTAGCTTTCCGGAACATTATACGGCATAAAGCTTTCTCGTTTCTTAATGTATTTGGTTTGGCTATCGGTATCGCAGCCTGCCTGCTTCTTTTTATGGTAGTAAGGTATGAGATGAGCTATGATAAATTCTTACCTGGTCATCAGTCCATCTACCACATTATTACGAAGAGTATGACGACCGAAGGTGAAGAGTATCACCCGGGCGTCCCTTATCCTGCCCTTGATGCGTTGAAAGTAGATATGCCTGAACTGACCGTCGGTTCCCTGTATTCCAGCTACGGAAGCCAGGTAACAGTATTGGGCAAAGATCCCAATGCTGAAAGCGGTAAGAAATTCATTGAAGAAACAGGCGTGTTCTTTGCCGATCCCGACCTGTTCAAAGTATTTCAATTTCCCTGGTTAAGCGGTTCACCGGCAGTATTGGGTGAGCCGAACATGACCGTGCTTACGCAGAAAATGGCGGAGAAATATTTCGGCAACTGGCAGGATGCAATCGGCCAGTTTATCCGTATGGACAATACCATGAACCTGAAAGTAGCAGGTATATTAAAAGATGTTCCCGCTAATTCTGATTTCCCGCTTGCCATAGTTACATCATTTATCACTTCAAAAAATAATCCCGGTACTTTCGGCTATAACACTCAATGGGGCAGCATCACGAGCAACTACCAGATCTTTATGACCCTGCCCAAAGGCGTGAGCCCCGAAACGATGAACAAGAGGCTGGAAGCATTCAGCAAAAAACATTATCCTGAGGGTAGCAGTACCCGTCAGCAAAGATCAAATATTCTGCAGCCGCTCGATCAGGTGCATTTTGATAGCCGTGTCAGTAATTTCGGAGATCATATCACTAGCAGAACTACTTTATGGACCTTATCCCTGATCGGGGTATTGATCATTGTAATGGCTTGCATCAATTTTATTAATCTTTCCACAGCGCAGGCGATCAACCGTTCAAAGGAAGTCGGCATCCGGAAAGTGTTAGGCAGCAAACGTACTAACCTGTTCTGGCAAATGATGGGAGAAACAGGCATCATCGTGTTAATGGCAATTGTACTGGCAGTAGCAATAGCAGCCATATGCCTGCCATTTATCAGCAATGTGGCTTCCATCAACGAAAAACTTACTGTGCTGACCCCTTCAGTGCTGCTGTTTATGATCGGCGCAGGCATAGTGGTCACTTTATTTTCCGGCGCTTATCCAGCTCTGGTACTGTCAGGCTTCAAGCCTATGCTGGCATTGAAAAATAAGATCACTTCAGCGAATATCGGCGGCATTTCCCTGAGAAGGGGACTGGTGATAACACAGTTTGCTATTTCGCAGATGCTGATCATCTGTACCATTGTGGCCATCAGTCAGATGAATTCTGTGCGGAATGCCGATCTTGGTTTTAATAAAGAAGCCGTGCTGATATTGAACAGTAATGCAGACAGTGTGATCTTTTCGAGACAAATGGCTTTTAAACAGGATCTGCTAAGGCTCAATGGTGTTGAATCGGTAAGCTTCAGCAGTGATGTTCCTTCTTCAGACAACAACTGGTCAACAAATTTTGCATATAACCATAAAGACGATGAGAACTTCGATCTCTATATGAAGTTTGGGGACGAGGATTATTTTAAAACATTTGGCGTTCAGTTCCTGGCTGGCCGGGAATATGCGCATAGTGATACAATAAGAGATGCAGTAGTGAATGAAACTTTGATCAAAAAGCTGGGCGTAAAAAATCCTGCTGATGCTCTTGGTAAGGATATCAGGATGGGAAGAGGCCCCTGGATACAGATCGTTGGGGTAGTAAAGGATTTTAAAACGAATTCACTCCGGGAAGATATCAAACCGACCATTATCACTTCAAGGCAAAATGTGTATGGATATACCAATGTGAAAATAAAAAGCAAGAACCTGGCTCAAACCAGGGATGCTGTTCAGAAAGTTTGGGATAAATATTATCCGGCTTATGCCAACCGCAGCTATTTCATGGATGAGAGCATTGAGAATTTTTATCGCCAGGAAAATCAACTCTCCTTATTGTATAAAATATTTTCCGGTATAGCCATTCTTATTTCCTGCCTGGGTTTATACGGACTGGTTTCTTTCATGGCTGTGCAGCGCAGGAAAGAAGTGGGCGTACGCAAAGTGCTGGGCGCATCAGTGGGCCATATCGTTTACCTGTTTTCAAGGGAGTTTACCATTCTTATCCTGATCGCTTTTGCCATAGCTGCACCACTGGCCTGGTACATGATGAGCCAGTGGCTGAACAATTTCAATTACCGGATCAATATAGGAGTATGGGTTTTTGTACTCGCTGTATTGGTTTCCGTGGTGATAGCATGGGTCACTGTTGGATATAAATCAGTGAAAGCGGCCCTGGTCAACCCCGTGAAATCACTACGTTCGGAATAAGTTATTTGCCACATACATCTCTTCAACAGCAATCTCCTGGAAGTAATTGCTGTAATGAAATTATTTTATCAGATTTAATATACAGATCAGCATGTTTAGTACTTATCTAAAAATCGCTTTCCGTAATCTTTGGAAAAACAAAGCTTTTACAGCTATTAATCTTACTGGTCTTGCAGTTGGACTTACCTGTTGCCTGTTAATGGTTTTGTATATTCAGCATGAACTGAGTTACGATAAGTTCCAGGCGAAAAGCGACCGCATTGTGCGTGTTACCATGGACTATAGCTTTAATGGAGGGGAACCGCAAAAAACGGTGATGACCAGTACCAAAGTGCTTCCTTCTTTCAAAAGAAATTTCCCTGAGGTGGAAGATGGGGTCAGAATGTCCGGTGGAAGATCTGTGCTGGTAAAGTATGAAGATAAATTGTTCAATGAAGAAAAATTCCTGTTTGCCGATTCCACTTTCTTCTCTGTATTTTCTTCTTTCAAACTATTGCAGGGAACAGCAGGCCAGGTATTGAAAGCACCGAATATGGTAGTGATCAGCCGCTCTGCTGCAAAAAAATTTTTTGGTAATGATAATCCGGTTGGTAAAACCTTGCAGCTTGGAAGTTCCCAAACAAATTACCAGGTGACCGGCGTATCGGAAGATTGTCCTTCCAATTCACAATTGAAATTTGATTTCCTGGCTTCATTCTCCAGTTTGGGCCCGGCACAGGAGGAAACCTATTTTAATGCCAATTATATTACTTATCTGTTGCTGAAGGACAGATCTTCCATTGCTTCCCTGCAAGGAAAGATAGAACCCTTCATGAAAAAGGAAATAACGGATAAAGGAACTAAGATCAACTATCACCTGGAGCCTTATACCAGCGTGCATTTGCATTCTCCTTATGATGGATTTGAACCTAACAGCAATATCAGCTATATCTATATCACGGGTGGTATCGCTTTGCTGATACTGATCATAGCCTGCTTCACCTATATCAACCTGAGCACAGCAAGATCAATGGAGCGGGCAAAAGAAGTGGGCATCCGGAAAGTATCAGGCGCCTTGCGCGGGCAGGTGTTCTGGCAGTTCATTGGCGAATCTGCATTGATCACTTTCGTTGCTCTGCTGCTCAGCTTTGCTTTGGCTGCAATGCTGCTGCCTGCTTTCAATAATCTTGCAGACCGGCAATTGCAGTTGGATCAACTGTTTCAGCCCGGGGTACTGATCTCTGCACTTTTAATATTAGCAGCGATCTCCCTTTTGGCCGGTAGCTATCCTGCATTAATCCTATCCAAATTCCAACCGGTAAAAGTGCTGAAAGGCGCATTTAAGAACACAGGCTCCGGCAATTTTCTCCGTAAATCACTTACTGTATTCCAGTTTGCTATTTCTGCCTTTCTGGTGATCGCCACATTCGTGATGCAACGTCAACTGAAGTATATACAAACGAGGAAACTGGGTTACGATAGAGAGCACGTGCTGGTGATGCCGATGGATGCAAAGATGAATGACAAATCGGACCTGTTTAAATCGGAGTTCAAGACCAACCCCGAAGTACTGGTTGTTTCCAAAGCCTATCAAACGCCGGTAAACATCCTGGGCGGTTATGCCATGAGCAATTCTCCCAACAATGAGAATTCGATGAGCGTGAAAGCCAATCCTGTTGATGAAGATTATATCAAAGCAAATAATCTGCAGATCATTGCAGGAACGGATCTTACCAGGCAGGACCTGATAAATGTTTCCAGTGACGACTACACAAAGAATTACTTTCAGTTTGTGCTGAATGAATCTGCAGCAAAAGCGCTTGGCTGGACGCCGCAGGAAGCCATTGGCAAAAAAATGTTCCTCGATCTTCAACGGCCTGGCGAAGTAAAAGCCGTTATCAAAGATTTCCATTTTGCATCATTGCATAGCGCTGTTGAGCCATTGGTATTATTCCCTGACAACTGGGGGGCTGTGATGATGGTAAAAACAACTGGCAAAAACCTTCCGCAGACCATTGCTTTCCTGGGTAAAAAATGGAAAGAGCTGGCCCCTCATCGTCCTTTTGAATACCGGTTTATGGATGAGGATTACAATAAAATGTATGCTTCTGAAATGAGAACAGGTAAGGTGTTCAGTGTGTTTTCTGCCATTGCAATACTGCTCGCCTGCCTCGGGCTGTTTGGGCTTTCTGCTTACGCAGTGCAGCAGCGCACCAAGGAAATAGGCATTCGTAAAGTGTTGGGTGCATCATCTGCAGGGATAACCCTTTTACTTGCCAACCAGTTTGTCCGCCTTGTGGCAATTGCTTTTGTTATAGCAGCGCCGATTACCTGGATACTGGCAGAGAAATGGCTGCAGGATTTTGTTTACCGTACGGATGTGCCGGTTTACATCTTTGTTATCAGCGGGCTTGCCATCACAGGTGTTGCGTTATTTACAGTAAGCTTCCAGGCTATCAGGGCAGCTATGTCGAACCCCGTAAAATCATTGAGAACAGAATAAGCGATATCATTAAAGCATAACCATGATCAAAACCTATTTCAAAATAGCTTACAGGAACCTGCTGCGGAGCAAAGGCTTTTCTTTTATCAATATTCTGGGCCTTGCCATTGGTATGGCCGGTGCAATGCTGATCATGCTTTGGATACAGAATGAGTTGAGCTACGATCAGTTTCATGAAAAGAAAGACCGGCTTTATTCAGTCTGGAACCGGGACACGTTTGATGGCAAACTGCAATGCTGGAATACTACTGCACAGATCGTAGGTCCCACGCTGAAAAAGGATTACCCTGAAATAGAAGAGATATCCCGATTCAGCGATGCTGATAATATCCTTCTGAGTGTCGGTGATAAAAAACTGAACACTATCGGCTCTATGGTTGACCCTGCTTTTCTGCGCATGTTCAGCTTCCCATTAAAGGAAGGGAATGCCGCCACTGCCTTGAATGGCTCTTATTCTGTAGTGCTGACCGAAAAACTTGCTCATAAGATATTCGGTGATGAACCTGCTATGGGTAAAGTGGTCAGGCTTAATAATGAAGATAATTTTACGGTTACCGGCATATTAAAAGACCTTCCAAATAACACACAGTTCAATTTTGAGTATCTCGCTCCTTGGGATTATATGGTAAAAAAAGGCTGGGCAGATGATTATTGGGAAAATAATTCCACCAGTAATTATGTACTGCTGAAGCCCGGTGCTTCCCTCGAAGCGGTAAATAGCAAGATCAGGAATATTGTAATTGAACACACGGGCAAGAAACAAAAAACAGAAGTGTTCCTTCATCCCGCGGAAAAATGGCGTTTGTATTCCATATTTGAAAATGGTGTTATAACAGGAGGAAGGATCGATATTGTAAAAATATTCGGCATAACGGCTGCATTCATTCTCCTGATCGCCTGTATCAATTTCATGAATCTCAGCACGGCCCGCAGCGAGAAAAGAGCCAGGGAAGTAGGGATCAGGAAAGTGGCAGGTGCCAGGAAGAATTCATTGGTGATACAGTTCCTGGCCGAGTCGATCATGCTTTCCCTTATTGCGGCAGTAATTGCATTGGTGATCGTGAACCTCTCACTGCCTGCTTTCAACAAGATGACGGACAAAGAGCTTTTCATTCAATGGGATAATATTTATTTCTGGCTGGTATTTGCTTCCTTTACCTTGTTCACTGGTATTGTTGCCGGCAGTTATCCCGCCTTCTTCCTTTCATCTTTCAAGCCTATTAAAGTATTGAAGGGAACATTCAAATCGGCTAATGCACTGGTGACTCCGAGAAAGGTGCTGGTCGTATTGCAGTTCACTTTTGCCATTCAACTGATCATTGCAACGATCGTGGTGCAACGCCAGTTGAAATATGCGATGAAACGTGATATCGGTTATAAAAAAGATAATCTGCTGTATGTTTCTTTCCAGGGTGATATTGAAAAGAATTACCCTCTTATCAGGAGCAATCTTCTTTCAAAAGGCATTGCCAGTCATGTTGTGAAAACCAGTTCCGCTTTGACAGAACATTGGAGCGATAGCTGGGGTTTTGAATGGCAGGGTAAAGACCCGAATAATAAAATAGATGTGATCCGTTTCAGCAGTGATAAAGATCTACTGAAAACGACCGGCATGCAACTGGTTGCCGGCCGCGATCTTGACCTGGAGCAATATCCTACTGACTCATCAGCCTGCCTGATCAATGAAACGGCAGCAAAAGCGATGGGTTTCAAAGATCCGATCGGACAGATCATAAAAGATGATGGCTTTGCCATGCAGGTGGTGGGAGTGATCAAAGACTTTATACTGGAATCTCCTTACCAGCCTGTGCAGGCAATGGTGGTGGAGCCTCGCTGGTTCAATGGCATGCATATTAAGCTGAGTGACTGGAAGCCTGTAGCGGAAAACCTGGAAGCTGCTGCAACCGTATTCAAACAGTACAACAGCGAGTATCCTTTTGAGTACAGATTTATCGATGAATCATACGCCCGTAAGTTCAATAACGAGAAAAAGACATCCCGACTGGCCGGCCTTTTTGCTGTGCTCACCATCTTTATTTCCTGCCTTGGCCTGTTTGGATTGGCAGCTTATATGGCAGAGAACCGAGTGAAAGAGATCGGTGTGAGAAAAGTACTGGGCGCATCTGTACCACGTATTGCAGGTTTGTTGTCAAAAGATTTTATCAAGCTGGTGATCATCGCTATTCTCATTGCTTCACCTGCATCCTGGTTGGCCATGAATATGTGGCTGAAAAATTATTCTTACCGTACGGACATAAGCTGGTGGATATTCCCTGCCTCGGGGGCTATAGCCATATTGATCGCTTTGCTTACGGTAAGCTCGCAGGCCATCAAAGCTGCAATGGCCAACCCGATCAAAAGTTTGCGAACCGAATAAATCTTATTTATGATTAAAAATTATCTGAAGGTGGCCTGGCGAAACCTTCTCCGCAACAAAACTTTTTCATTGATCAATGTGGCCGGACTTACGATCGGTATGGCTTGCACCATGCTCATTGCACTTTGGGTGTATAATGAAAAGAACTGGGACCATTATAACAAGAACTACGACAATATCTACCATATATTCAGCAACAGGAATTTCAATGGTGAAATATCCACTGGCCCCGACATGATGTACCCGCTGGCAAAAGCTGCCAAAGAAACCATGCCGGAGATCACGCATTCTGCTATTGTCGGTTTTCCCGGCAACACTTTGCTGGCGAATGGGGATAAGCGGATGAATAAAAGCACGCTGACCGTTTCACCTGAATTCTTTGATATTTTTTCTTTTGATTTTATCAAGGGCAATGCTGCAGCGTTGCAGGACCCCGATGCCATTGTTATCACAGAGAGTACTGCCAGGTCGCTTTTTGGTGAAACAGACGTGATAGGACAATCTGTGAGGATCAACAATTACCGAAATGCAATAGTAAAAGCAGTGGTAAAAGATGTACCCCTCAATTCCACTATTCAGTTTGAAGGGCTCATTCCTTTTAATCCCTCTTCGCCTGAGATAATGCGGGCAGAAAGCGATTGGGTGAATTGCAATAACCGGGTTATTGTCAGTACCAAACCAGGAACAAATATCGCCGGGCTTGAAAGCAAAGTACTGGACCTGATCAGGAAGCGGACTGGCGATGAAAACCCCACTACCCGGGGATCTGTTGTGTTGCATCCCATGAGCAAATGGAGACTGTCGGAGGAATTCCGCGACGGTAAAAATGTAGGAGGCCGCATACAATACGTAAACCTGTTTACCTGGGTGGCTGTTGTGATCCTGATCATTGCCTGTGTGAACTTCATGAACCTTTCAACGGCACGTTCAGAGAAAAGAGCAAAAGAAGTGGGCATCCGGAAAACACTGGGTTCTGAAAGAAAACAATTGGTCTGGCAATTCCTGTCAGAATCCGTGCTGCTTGCTATCATATCCTTTTTATTAGCCGTAGCTGTGGTGTATGCAGTGGTCCCTGCTTTCCGGCAGTTATTAAATATTGATGTTGTTATACCTTACCAGGAGCCTTTGTTTTGGGGAATTGCGCTGGGTATTATCCTGCTCACCGGCATCTTTGCCGGCGGCTATCCCGCATTTTATTTATCCGGATTCATGCCGGTAAAGGTTTTGAAAGGAACAATATTGCAGGGAAAGCAGGCGGTATTGCCGAGGAAAATACTGGTCACCTCCCAATTCATTGCTTCCATTATTCTCATCTCTGCCACGCTGATCATTTACCAGCAATTGCAGCATGTAAAGAAAAGGGATATCGGATATGACACGAACAATCTTATACAGCTTAATTCTTCCCGTGACCTGAATACGAATTTTGAAGCCTTTCGGAATGATCTTCAACAGGCTGGCATCTCGTCTTCCATTGTGCGCACTTCCAGTCCGCTGACCACTATCCTTGGATTTACTTCCGGCATCCAATGGCCTGGTGCGGCAGCGAACACCGAACTGATCATTGGTTTTGTGTTTGCCGATAAAGATTTCGCTAAAACCCTGAGTGCAAAAATGATCGAAGGCCGCGATTTCCGTCAGGGAGATAGCAACTCCGTTATTTTCAATAAAGAGGCTATCCGGTTGATGAACATCAGTTCGCCGGTCGGAAAGCAGATCAACTGGGCCGGTAAGCAAAGAACGATCGTTGGAGTGGTGGATAATATGGTGATGACCTCTCCTTATGAAGCAGCTTCGCCTATGATGGTATGTTATGAAGATAAACGTTCCAGCTTTACCAATATCCGCCTCGCGGAAAAGACTGATCTGCGAAAAGCATTGGCAACAATCGAGAGCATTCATAAGAAGTACAACCCAGAATATCCATTTGAATACAGGTTTATCGATGATGAATTCAACCGTAAATTCCTGAATGAGCAGTTGATCGGTAAGCTGGCGGTGATCTTTGCAGGCCTTTCCATATTTGTATGCTGCCTGGGATTGTTTGGACTGGTATCTTTTACCATTGAAAGAAGAACAAAGGAGATCGGTATCCGTAAAGTGCTGGGAGCATCTGTGCAACAGGTGCTGATGCTGATGTCGAAGGAGTTCCTCCTGCTGGTAGCGCTGGCTTTCCTGGTTGCTACCCCTGCTGCATGGTGGGCCATGAATGAATGGTTGAAGAATTTTAATTACCGCATCAATATCGGCCTCGGTGTGTTCCTGGTGGTAGGTATCATTACTCTGATGATCGCATTGATAACAGTGGGGTTGAATGCATCAGCCGCTGCTTTGCGAAGCCCGGTAAAAACATTGCGTTCAGAATAATACATTTATTATGCTAAAAAATTACTTGAAGATCGCTCTCCGCAATCTTGCCAGGCGCAGGTTGTTTTCTGCCATCAATATCCTGGGCCTTGCAGTAGGCATTGCATTTTCACTGCTGATCGGCGTGTATATTATTAAGGAAAAGCAGGTGAATGCAGATATCAGGAATGTAGACAGGCAGTATCTGGTGAAGAGCGATTGGAAGGTAAAAGAAATGGGGCTTGAGATCACCACGGTGGCGCCGCTTCCTAAAACCATGAAGGAAGAGTATCCTACCCTGGTGAAAAATTATTATCGCTTCAACCCCGTAACGAATGTTGTATCGGCAGGGGATAAACATTTTAAGGAAGATATTGCCATCTGCGACACTACACTTGTGTCCATGTATGGCTTTCCTTTATTGTACGGTCAGGCTGATAAAGCTTTTACGGATAATAATTCAGCCGTAATAACAGAAACACTGGCGCAGAAATTATTCGGCCGGAAAGATGTGATCAATGAAAGGATCAGCATTGCTACTACTACCGGTGAAAAGCAGGATTACCTGGTTACTGCTGTATTGAAAGATATATCGAAAAATACTGTAACGGGCATGCTGGGTGATAAGTATTCTGTTTTTGTGCCCACTACCGGCAACAGGTATTATCCCGGTGGCGATCCTGCAGCATCATGGACCTCCATCTTTGAAGTGGGGTTGATCGAACTGCAGCCGGGCGTATCGCCGGCCGCACTTGATAAACCATTTCAGCAGGTGCTGGCAAAGTATGCCGATGAAAATACCAAAAAGAATTTGCAGGTAAAGCTGGCGCCGGTAAGGGATTATTACCAGAAGGACAATAACGGGGCAGTGGAGCGGGTCATATTCACACTATCGCTGGTAGCCCTGTTCATTATCTCAATGGCGATCATCAATTTCATCAATATTAATATCGGCACATCAACTTACCGGCTGAAAGAGATCGGGCTGCGGAAAGTATTTGGAGGCGAAAAAAAACAACTGGTGCTGCAATACCTTACTGAAGCAATGTTGCTCACGCTGTTTGCCGGCCTTCTGTCTGTCGTCTTATATGAGGCATTGCGTCCTCTTTTTGGCCAGATGTTGCAATCCCCGCTGCAGCCCTTCTGGCAATTCAGTTGGTTCCATGTATGTTTTTTTGTTGGCTTATTGGTGGCAGTAGGTATGCTGGCAGGTTTATATCCGGCTTTTGTATTAAGTGCTGTCAGCATCAGCCGGGCTGTAAAAGGAAAAATGGACCACTCCCAGGGTTCCCTGATATTGAGAAAGACTTTGCTGGTGGTCCAGTTTTCTTTAGCCATCCTCGTATTCATCAGCGGGCTCGTTATTTCACAGCAGGTATCGTATATTTTCAATAAAGATCTTGGATACAATAAAGACCAGGTGCTGGTGGCTACTGCATTTCCCAAGCAATGGGATACCATTGGTGTAAGAAGGATGATCGACCTGCGGAAAGGATTGCAGCAATTGCCGGTGATAAAAGATATCAGTCTTACGTTTGAAATACCTGACCGGAAGCCGCCGGGTTCCATCGATCTGCAATCAGCCAATACGGACCAGCCTTTGCTGATACCTGCTGTCAATGCGGATGAAAACTATGCCAGCACTTTTGGTTTGCAGTTGCAGGCCGGCAGTTTTTTCAATAAGAAAGGAGAAGCGCATATACCAGGTCAGATCGTGCTGAACGAATCTGCTGCGAAAGCGCTTGGATTTAATGCGCAAAATGCCATTGGGAAAACGGTTAAAATGGCTGCGGGAAATCTATTTACTATCGCAGGTGTGGTAAAGGACTTTAATTATTCTTCTTTCAATGAAATGATCGCACCGCTTGCATTCATTCATGTAGAAGATGGATTGGGTTATCGTTTTCTTGCTATAAAGGTTTCCGGAAAAGATATGGCTTCTGCTATTGAATCGATCAAACGGAAATGGAAAGAACTGGCCCCCAATTCACCTTTTGAATATTTTTTCATGGATGAAAGATTCCAGTCGTTATACACTTCTGAACTGCAATTGAAAAAAGCTACCGGACTGGCTACTTTTCTCAACCTGTTCATTGTTTTCATGGGTGTATTTGGTGTGATATCATTCACGATCGTAAAACGCAACAAGGAGATTGCTGTGAGGCGGGTGCTGGGAGCGGATATCCGGAATATACTGCTGCTTTTTATAAAAGAATATGCCTGGCTGATCCTGCTGGCCAATCTTATTGCATGGCCACTGGCTTATTGGTTCACTCATGAATGGTTGCAGCAATATGTTTATCGCATACAGCAGAATGTAATACCCTTTATTATTGCCGGTGTATCTGTTTTTGTGCTGGCGGTTGTGTTGATCGGGGCTTTGTCGCTGAAGCCGGCAACCAGCAATCCTGTCAAGAACTTAAGGACTGAATAACCGATAAACTACCACACATGATCCTGAATTATTTAAAAACAGCCTGGCGGAATATTATCCGGCAAAGGACCACCAGCCTGATCAATATCACAGGACTGTCCATCGGCATGACTGTCGCAATCCTGATCTTTATCTGGGTGCAGAATGAGTTGTCTTTTGATAGTTATCATGCGGACGCAAAGAATATTTACCGCATCACCAACTATATCGGTGGTAAGGAAAAGGGTGGTGTGGAAAGCAGCCCCTACCCGATGGGCGTGGAAGCAAAAACAAAAGTGCCGGGAGTGATAGAGGTAACGAGAATGAGACCTTATGGTATTGAACCGGCTTATTTTAATATTAAAGGAGAATTTTTCAGAGAAGATCATGCCCTGTATGTGGATGATGAATGGTTCAATGTTTTCCATTATGATTTTATCTACGGCAATGCAACTGCATTCAACAGCACTCCATACAGCGTGGTGCTGACAGCATCCAAAGCAAAAAAATATTTTGGCAATGGCAACCCTGTCGGCAGATCTGTGCGTATTGATACAATGGATTATACCGTACAGGCAGTGATAAAAGATAATCCTGCCAATTCCAGTTTCCAGTATGATGTATTGATCCCTTATGCAGCACGTGCTTTAAATGCAAGGAACAGGGACAATGATGCTCAATGGGGCAATTATGGTTATCTTACTTTCGTGAAGCTGCTTCCCGCAGCAGATCCTGTAAAAGTTGCGGAGGCGTTAAAGAATATTATCAATACCGCCCGCGAAACTACCAATGCAGAAGTAGGCCTTCTACCCTTGCCGGCTATTCATTTTGAAAATGGGCTGAGCTACTCCCGCCTGCAGCATGGCAATATGCGCATGGTATACATTTTTGCCGTACTGGGCATTTTGGTGCTGGCCATTGCCTGTATCAATTATATGAACCTTGCCACAGCCCGAGCAAGTGTCCGGATGAAAGAAGTGAGTGTAAAAAAGATCATGGGCGCCGGGCGTAAACACCTGTTCCTGCAGTTCGTTCTTGAATCGGCATTGGTAAGCCTGATTGCTTTAGCGGTGGCAGCCCTTCTCTTGAAACTGGGCCTGCCCTGGTTCAACAACTTTACAGAAAAGCAATTCGTGCTGACCGATTCTTTACAGGCAGTAGCAGCCATCTTCACCGGTACCTTTCTTTTATCAGTTCTGCTTACCAGCATTTATCCTGCTTTATTGCTTTCATCTTTCAACCCGCTTGCAGTGTTCAGAGGGCGTTCCATTTTTAAAATGAAAGATGTGGTATTGCGCAAGAGCCTGGTGGTAGTGCAGTTCACCGTATCCATCGTACTGATCGTTGGCACAATTTGCATCTACCGGCAAATGGAATTTATACAGGAACAAAATGATTCTTATGATAAATCACAGTTGTTCACCTTTTCCATTCCCTTCAAACGGATAAGAGACCTGGATGATAAGGGAAGGGAAACGCTCACATCCAGCATTAAACAATCATTGCTCAGCCAAAGCAGTGTGGAAAATGCAAGCCTGATGGGACAGGAATCTGTCGTGAATATGCTGAATCAAAGTTCCGGCAGTAATGATTGGATTGGCCGGCCTAAGGACTTCAGGCCCTTTATTGCTTTTTTTGACGTGGATACCAGTTTTAATACCATGCTGAACCTTCAGATAAAAGAAGGCAGATGGTTTTTGCCCAATAACCAGGCAGACAAACACAACGTGATATTGAATGAAACAGCGGTCGCAGAGTTCGGGTTGAAAGAACCGGTGGCAGGCCAGTACTTCGTGAACCAGAGCGATACCGGCGTGATCGCAGGGGTGGTTAAAGATTTTTATTATAGAAGCATGCATGAAAAGATAGGACCGATCGTGCTGCGTCATAACCAGGCATACAGCAGCAGCTTCCTGGTAAAAACGGTTCCCGGAAAAATAACGGAAGCCAAAAATGCGGCTGAAAAAGTGTGGAAACAGTTTTTACCGGCCGATCCTTTCTCTTTTACTTTTGTGGACGAGGAATTTGAAAACATTTATAGAGCCGATCATAAAGCTTCAGCATTGATCCTGCTGTTTTCCCTGCTTACGATCCTGATCTCCTGCCTGGGTTTATATGGCCTGGCCACTTTCACTGCAGAGCATCGCAGAAAGGAGATAGGCATCCGCAAAGTTTTAGGTGCCAGCATAGCAGGCATTATCGGCTTGTTGTCAAAAGACTTTTTGAAACTTGTTTGTATTGCCATTCTTATTGCAAGCCCTATTGCCTGGTGGGCGATGAATAAATGGCTGGAAGATTTTGCGTACCGCATTCATATCAGTTGGTGGATGTTTGCAGCAGCAGGCGCCCTTGCTCTGCTCATCGCTTTCTTTAGTATTGGGTTCCGCTCTGCGTCGGCTGCAAGCAGCAACCCTGTAAAAGCATTGCGGACGGAATGATTTTCAACAAGCCCGGACCAGACCTTACTGCAAAACCCCTGACAAAAACTGTCCGTATTCGGACAGTTTTTGTCCATTTTCGCACATCTTCCGTGGCGGCCAATTGTTACAGGTTGGAAATCATATATTTAGGGAATGGCATACCAGTTGGAAACCAGTATGCCGGCAGGATGTACTTTTAAGCTATTCTGAATTGAATAAATAAAATAACTATGGTAGAATTAAAAGGGATTTACAAATGGGTGAACACGGGCAACAACCGTACTTTCTTACTAAAGGATATCAACCTGTCAATAAAGGAAGGAGAATTTGTTTCGATCATGGGCCCTTCCGGTTCCGGCAAATCCACTTTGCTGAATGTTATCGGTATGCTGGACGATTTTAATGAAGGCGAATATCAGTTCCTGCATGAATCTGTTCATAAGCTGAAAGAAAAACAACGCTCGGCTTTATACAAACAGTACATCGGCTTTGTGTTCCAGGCCTATCACCTGATCGATGAACTGACGGTGTATGAGAACATCGAGACCCCGCTGATCTACCAGAACATTAAAGCTTCAGAAAGAAAAGCACTGGTGGCTGATATACTTGACCGTTTTCAGATCGTAGGAAAGAAAGATCTTTTCCCCACGCAATTGTCCGGCGGCCAGCAGCAACTGGTAGGCATTGCCAGGGCCTTGATCGGTAAACCAAGACTTCTGCTGGCGGATGAGCCTACGGGCAATCTGAATTCCGCACAGGGCGAAGTGATCATGGAATTGTTCAGGGAATTAAATAAAGAAGGAGTGACTGTGATACAGGTCACACACTCGGAAAAAAATGCAGCCTATGGTTCAAGGATCATTAACCTGCTGGATGGAATGGTAGAAAAAAAATAATAACAACCATTCCGGAAATAAAACAGTAATAAAAGATGAAAAGAATTTTGGCTTTTGGTTTTTATGTGTGTGCAGCGTTTGCCTGCACAAAAGTGCATGCGCAGGAAACAGCAGGAAAAGTGTTGACATTGCAGCAATGTGTTGAAACAGGTTTATCCAAAAACCTGGATGTGTTGCAGGCCGGCCTGCAAATGGAAACAGGTAAGATCAACTGGGATCAGGCGAGGTTGAATATGCTCCCCAACCTGAATGCTTCAGCTTCCAATGGTATCAACCAGGGGCGCAGTATCGATCCTTTCACCAACTCCTATATCAATCAGCAGGTAAGTGTTGCCAACTATAGCGCAAGCAGCGGAATAGTATTATTCAGAGGCCTGTCCATGCAAAATGCCGTAAAGCAGAATGCACTGGCTTATGAAGCTTCCAAAATGGATTGGCAGCAGGCAAAGGATAATCTGACCATTAATATCATTCTTACCTACCTGCAGGTGCTCATCAACCAGGACCTGCTGGTGCTGGCCACTAACCAGGCCGAGCTGTCTAAAAAACAGGTAGACCGGCTGGAAATACTGAATAAGGATGGGGCCATTCTTCCTTCTGAATTGTCTGACCTGAAAGGGCAGTATGCCAATGATCAGCTTAGCATCATCAGCACAAAAGCTGCATTGGAACAATCCAGGCTTAGCCTCTGCAAGCTGATGAATATTCCTTATGATAAGAACATTCAATTGGAAAAACTGGATGCAGAGTCTTTTGCTACCCGTTATGAAAATACGCCCGACAGTATTTATTCAACAGCTTTGCAACAGTTCTCCTTAATAAAAGCGGTGGACCTGCGAAGGGAAAGTGCTGCAAGAGGAGTGAAAGTTGCCCGTGGACAATTGTTTCCCACTTTAAGCCTGAATGGTAATGCAAGCACCAATTATTCCAGTGCAGCCACCAACTCTGTTTTTACGGGTTCATCCGACGTGGCATCCACCGATTATGTAATGATCAATGGGAACTCTTTTCCTGTATATAAAAAGCTGAATAATTTCGATACGGAAAAGATCGGCTATGGCAAGCAGGTAAAGAATAATATTTTCACGTCAGTGAGCATCGGCCTTCAGATACCGCTCTTCAATGCTTTGCAGCAACGCAACAGGGTAAAGCAGGCCAGGCTGGACCTGCAGAATACAGAGTATGTGGCCAGTACTACCAAAACGCAATTGCAGCAATCAATTGAAGAAGCTTATATCAATATGAGCTCTTCCCTGGAGAGATATAAAACCCTGCTGGTGCAGGTGGGTGCCTTCCAGGAATCTTTTCATGCAGCAGATGTCCGGTTCAATGCCGGTGTGGGAAACTCGATCGATTACCTGACAGCCAAGAACAATCTTGACAGGGCAAACAGCAATGCTGTTGCCGCGAAGTATGATTATGTGCTGCGGACAAAAGTGCTGGATTATTATCAGGGGAAGCAGCTTTGGTAGCTATTTCTTTTTGCTGATATCTTCCACTTCTTTCATGAATTTTCCGATACGGGGATCAGCATATGTTCCATACGCATCCGTAAGCGTTCCTTTTTCGCCGCCATCGGTTTCGATGGCATACAGAATGGAACTGTCGTCAGGATCGCTGGAACCTTCGAAGCGGAAAAAATTGACAACGTGCACCTGTTCGGGGCGATAGTTTTTCCCTTTGCCGGAAGACAACAGTCCTTCTTCGCTCACGTTGAATTGTTCAGTATAGCCATCTGATGCCAGCTTATTCAGGCAGGATGATAATGTTTTCATCTCTGTATCAGTGGAGGGGATATCGTGTTGCATATCGTTGATTTTAAATGTTAAGCCAGTTTAAGAAAGAGTGGTTGTGTCTACAACCACTCTTGATCTTTTATCAGGCATGTTGGGTATCGCGCATTCTTTTTATTTTATCATGCGATCTTTTCAGATTGCTTTTCTGGTCTGCGATCAGTTGGCGGATATCATCAGGTAAGTGAACATCGGTTGCCAGTGCCTGTTCATAAGCTTTCTGGGCAGCATCTTCCCCATATTCACAGGCAGCCAGTATGGCTTTCCTGTTCTTTCCGCTAAAAGTTGCTTTTACATCCATCCATGCCCTGTATATTTTGCCTTTCATGGTAGTGCCGTCGGCTGGTTCATTGCCAGCGATAGTAACATGTTTGGTCAGGTCGTTCACATAGCTGCGGCTTTCGGCAGCCATGCTTTCAAACAGTGTACGCAGATCGGCATCTTCAGGAGCAGTTTCCTTCGATGCTTTTTCATATCCCCTGACACGGTCATTATTGATCTGGATAAGGTCATTCAGCACTTCTGAAGTTTTTTCATTTGTTTTCATAGTCTTAATTTTTTCAATTAACAATCTTCACCCCGGTATTTAACGGGTAAAAAAATCATACCAGTAATAAGGGCATTTATTATTAAGAGCATTCCTTCAGTATATGAAGCAACAGTTGTTCAGAGGGGCTAAAATCTCCCTGATGTGTGTTCTTTTTGCCACATTTTTCCATGTAATCCTGGAGCTTTCCTTCCTCATATAATCGAAAAAGGCAGGGATGTATATAGTATTTCTTGCAGATCGCGCGGGTATTGCCCAGCCGGGCGCTCACTGTGTCAAGCACTTCAAGCATATTTTTCTTAAGCAATTTTTCATCAGGTATATTTTCCATTGAGCCAAGGCATTTCAATGCCTGCAATGTGCCTGCCCAGGTGCGGAAATCTTTTGCGGAGAAATCCTGTCCTGCGGCTTCTTTAATATAGAAGTTGACCATTCCTGAATCGATCGCCCGGTGTTTTTCATCAGGAGTATAAAACTGGAAAAGGGTTTTGCCTGGTACATCACGGCATTGCTTGATGGCGTTTGCAAGCTTTTTATTGGACACTGAAACATGTTGCTCAACGCCCTTCTTTCCGGGAAAAGAAAACCGGATCGTATTTCCGCCGATCTTTACATGTTTGTCTTTTAAGGTAGTAAGCCCATAAGAACCGTATAATTTTTCATACTCATTATTGCCGACCCGTATATAAGTTTTTTCCATAAGGTTGATAGCAGTGGCCAGTACTTTATTATCTGTCAGTTCAGCCCCGGCCATATCTTTTCTTATCTTCTTCCTGATCCTGGGAAGGGATTTGCCGAATTCGTACAGGCGATGGAATTTTGTTTCTCCACGAAGGGAATTCCATTTTGCATGATAACGGTATTGCTTTCTTTTATTCAGGTCAAGTCCTGTTGCCTGAATATGCCCGGCCGGGTTATGACATATCCATACCTCCGACCAGGAGGGCGGTATGGCCAGTTTCCTGATCCGTTCCAATTGCAGCTTATCTTTCAGTGGCCTGTTTTTATAAGTGTAGGTAAAGCCTTTTCCTTTTTTCCAACGCTTAATGCCCGGTTGCTTATCCGATACATAAACCAACTGAGCCGCTTTAGCGGCTTTTTTATGGTCCCTGTTAAGCAGCAAATGCTGACGATGGGAGAGAGGGGTGTTTTTCTTTACATTATTCATTTGCAGGTATAAAGAAAAAGAAATGCCATATTTAATTTCCTGAAGTGCTGATCCTAGCGGTTAAAAGAAAAGATGGCCGCATCACTGTTCTTTTTTCCTTCCATGATGTCGCGGATTATTTTGGCAGCGACCACACTGAAAGTAATTCCATTCCCTCCAAACCCCAGTGCAAAATAAGTATGCGGCCTTTCTGGTATGGAGCCGATATAAGGCAATCCGTCCCTGGTGGAAGCAAATGCGCCGGCCCATTTGAAATCTGTTTTAAAATGGATATGGGGAAAAAGTTCTTTAAAAGCCTTTTCAAGCGCTCTTGCTTTTTTGGGCAGCCACTCATTTCTGCGGCGGGGATCTGACCAGTCAACATCCTTGCCTCCAACGAGAATGCGTCTGTCATTAGAAGTGCGCAGATAGAGATAAGGCTTGCGCGTTTCCCAGATCAGTGAATTGCGGAACCAGAAATCCTGCTCTGTAAAGGGCTCGCTTACGATGGCAAAAGTTGATTGCAACTGCTGTATCTGTTTTGGTATATAGCGTTGCGATTCATAACCACAGGCAATTACCAGTTTGCGGGCTTTTATCTTGAAGCCCGTTGAAGTTATTAGTTCTACTCCGTTCCTTGTGTAGCGGATATCTTTCACTTCTGTATTATCAAATACGTTTGCTCCCAGATTAATACATTCGGTGAGCAGGCAATGAGTGATCCTGTAAGCATCTGCTTCACCGCCATCCGCAGAGAGAAGCCCTGCGGGCTTTTCAAAACCATAGTTTGTTTTGATCGCATGCCCGTCCATCCATTGCAGGTCAAACCCCGCATTTTCCCTTAGCCGGTATTCTTTTTCCAGGTTTTTGATATGCGATGCGTAAGAAGCATATTGCAGGCTTGGTTTGAAGCGGACAAGACCCTCTTCTTTTTTTAATGGGCGGCAGATCTTTTCCAGTTCATAGATCGCTTCGCGGCAAAGGATATAACTGCGCACTGCGTTTTTTTCACCTGCCAGGTTGATCAGTTCATGTAAAGGGATGTCTATTTCGTATTGAAGCAGGCCCGTGCTTGCGGCCGTGCTTCCTGTGCCGGCATGGCGCCTGTCGATCACGGTTACGGCATGGCCTGCATTAATAAGTTCGCGTGCCACTAATGCTCCGCTTATGCCTGCACCAATAACAGCGATGGATGTTTGTAGATCTTTTTGCAGTGATGGATAATTATTAATGGTCCCGTGACGAAGCAGCCAGTAAGGATAAGGTGATCTCAGATCCATCTTCTATTTGATTTTTTTTAAATAAGATCAAAAAATAATGCCACTCATTGGAAATGAATGATACAATGGGGTCAAAAAGGTGTTATGTGCAGATAAATTAACTGACTGGGAATTAATAAGGGGTCCCAACTATTGACGGCACTTAAGCACATCCGGCGAAAAGCCTCCTTTTTTATTGTACCTTTATGCAGGCACCAGCTTCTTCCCCGGGACTTTATTCAACGCATTGTTATGATAGCACATATTCAATTCCGTCATAAGGAAGAGGATGTTCATTCCCTGCTCGTCTTCAATTTTGGAGCTATAAGGGATGTGATCATGATATTGCCTCAGGCACAAAGCAATTTACAAGGATGGCGTAAGGAAGAGAAAGAGAACGGAATTTTATTCAATAATACCAGCGATGATATATGGGTATGCCCTAATGCATCTATCAATCATTTTCCTGATACATTCTCCCATCTGAAAGCAGAGCTGCTGAAATTTTTTAATAAGAACAAATTTAAATTCAAATTGAGATCGCCTGTGTAGGCATTCAGTGCTTATTGCTTACTTCCTTTTTTCAATGAAGACTTTCTTACGATCAACTCTGAGTTTACAATGATCGTGTTGGTGCTTTTAATGTTAGATATGCCTTTCAGGTGGTTTACCAGGTTGCGGGCAGCAATTTCGCCCATGTCCATGCCGGGATAATCAATAGTGGTGAGCTGAGGCTCTACCAGTTTGCTGATAGCATCATTATTAAAACCTACTACTGCGATATCCTGTGGTATCCTGATGCCATGCTCTTTCAGGGTTTGCATGCAAACAGCAGCAGAGAAGTCATTGGTGATAAAAGCGCCATCAGGCATGGGTTTCATGTTTATGATCTGCAAAGCCGCTTCCACTCCGCATTGTTCACTGAGGTCCTTGATCAATACAAGGTCTTTGTTGTAAGGAATATTATTATCCCGCAGTGCATGTTCATAGCCACGGTGCCGTTGGGCATACACGTTTCTTTGCAGGCTGGCCGTTACCATCACAATGCGTTCACAACCCTGTTGAATCAGGTGTTGGGTAGCCTGATAACCACAGGCATAGTTATCAATGATCACTTTAGTGCTGTCTCCCTGTTCTTCCACCCTGTCGAAGAAGATCACCGGAATGCCTTTTTCTTCATAAGGGAGGAAATGTTCCAGGTTGGTGGTATCAAAAGCAAGGGAAGCAATGAGTCCATCCACCCGTTTATGAAAAAGGTTCAATGCATTGGCTGCTTCTTTTTCATAACGTTCTGAAGAGTGGGCGATGATGAGATCGTATCCGGCTTCTGTGGTCACTTTTTCGATACCGGCCAGTACGGAAGTGATGAAATTGCTGTTTAGCTCATGTATCATCACCCCGATAGTATTGGTTTTTTGCTTGCGCAGGTTGCTTGCAAAATTGTTGTGCCGGTAACCAAGTTGCCGGGCTGCTTCCTGTATTTTTTTCCGGGTGTTTTTATTGATGGCCGGATGGTCCTGCAGGCCGCGGCTTACAGTGGCAGAAGATAAGGACAGTTTTCGGGCAATATCATAGATAGTGATGTCCTTTTTAGGTTTCATCATGTTACAATCGATTATAAATTGATCAGTTTGTTCAAAATAATTTTCAAAGGGTTGGCTTCTCTTATAAAAATACCATATTCCTGTTTATGCTAAATAAAAACAGCGAATTGTTTATTTGGTTGAATTCCGAAATCCGGCACTTAATCGTACATTCCCCTTCAAAGAAGCAAGATGGTATTACTCATTGTCCTGCTTGCGATTGCCTTGCAGGTGTTCCTGACCGCAAAAAAACTCAGTCCCTTCTTATCATTGCTTATCGTAGCGATCGTAGCAGGCCTGGCATTGAAAATGTCTCCGGCCGATCTGATCGTTTCCATTGAAAAAGGCGTGGGCAGTACATTGGGCGGCCTGGTGCTGATCATCTGCCTGGGTGCCATACTGGGAAAGCTACTGGAAGCCAGTGGAGCTGCGGGGCAAATAACTACCAGCCTGGTGAATGCCTTTGGTATAAAATATATCCAATGGGCTGTGTTGCTGACGGGTTTCCTGGTAGGCATTCCTCTTTATTATAATGCAGGGTTCATTATCCTGGTGCCATTGGTGTTTTCCATTGCACGGCGGACCGGTGTGTCCTTACTGTATGTTGCCATCCCTATGGCGGCTTCTCTTTCAGTCACGCATTGTTTCCTGCCACCCCATCCCGGCCCTGTGTTGCTGGTGAATGCATTTCATGCCGATATGGGCAAAACGCTTGTGTATGGCCTGGCTATCGGCGTTCCCATCCTGGTCCTTGTAGGTCCCGGGCTTGGCAAACTGATGCAGGGAATTAAACCGGGCACCGAACAATTTCTATCGGCTCCTGCTGAAGAAAGTTATGAGAAACCGCCTGGTATTTTCGCCAGTTTCTTTATGGCTTTATTGCCGGTATTCCTGATCAGCGTTGCGGTATTGGCCAGTACATTTTTACCGGAAGCAAGCCTGCTCCGGAAAATACTGGCTTTCACAGGCGACTCAACCATCGCTTTACTGATAACCGTATTAATGGCGATCGTATATTTTGGAAAAACAACAGGCAAACCTGTAAAGGAAATAATGATATGGGTGAACAATGCAGTGGCTGATGTGGCGCTTATTCTGCTTATTATTACGGCAGGAGGTGTGTTCAAACAGGTACTTACCGATAGCGGTACAGCGGATTATATCGCTTCTCTCAGCAGTCAATGGAAAATGCCGCCACTGGTATTTGGATGGGTCGTAACGGCACTGATCAGGGTAATGATCGGCTCTGCCACTGTTTCCGGTATTACTGCAGCAGGTATTGTAGCACCGCTGGTGCTGGCAGGAAAAGCATCGCCAGAACTGATGGCACTGGCGGTGGGTGCAGGCAGCGTATTTGGATCGCATATCAATGATACCGGTTTCTGGATGTTCAAAGAATTTTTCGGTCTTTCATTGAAGCAGACATTCCTTTCCTGGACGATGATGGAAACAGTGATATCCGTGCTGGGATTGATTGGGGTGCTGGTGCTGAACAGTTTGATCTAACCGGGTTTCCCAATCATCCCGCCACCGCTTCCACGGCGGGGTACTCCACATTTATTTGCCGGCGTATTTCGTCCAGTATGCTGATCAGGTCAAGACTGGCAGAGAGGGGATGAAGTTCACTTTCAATTTTATTTTCAGCGATGCAATGCAATACTTCTTCTGTTTCGAACTGCATTCCATGCCCTTCCCAGGAGCAGGGATAAATGATCTTTCCTTCGCCCCGTTCGGTCAGTTCAATGCCACTGGCTTTTTCAAACCAGGGATGGAAGATCTTGATGGAGCCTTTATCGCCGGTGATCTCGGCCGGCGCATCACTTTCGGCAATTAAAGAAGATTCAAGCATGGCATAAGCCCCATCGCGGTATTGAAGCAGGATGGAACAGTTTTCATCTACCTGTTCATCAGAAAGTTTGGCAATGGCTTTAATGGACCGTGGTTTGCCCAGCAGCAACTGAGCGAGATAAACAGGGTAGATGCCCAGATCGAGCAATGAACCGCCGCCTTTTTCAGGATCAAAATAACGGCTGCCATCTTCCGGCATTGCTTTGAAAGTGGTGGAAGCTTTTATTGCCAGCACATTCCCGATACGGCCCTCTTCGATAAGATTGAGTACCAACTGGAGACTGGGTAGGAAGCGTACCCACATCCCTTCCATCAAAAAAGTTTTATTGGCCCTGGCAGCATTGATCAGTTGCTGACATTGATCGGCATTGACGGTCATTGGTTTCTCACAAAGGACAGGGATCTTTTTCTCCAGGCAGTCGAGTGTGTGCTGAAAATGATCAGGATGAGGCGTGGCGATATAAACAATATCAGGCCGCACTTTTTCGAGCCACCGTGAAGGGTCAGTGTAGGCATAAGGTATATTGAGTTCTTCCGCAAAAGCTCTTGTGCTTTCTTCCGAATGACCCAATACTGCTACGACCTCCTGGGGTGCTGCAATAAGGGACAGGTCTTTGGCAAACAAGCGGGCAATACTTCCCGGCCCGATAATGCCCCAACGGGTAGTAGCTTTCATGTTTAGTTGTTTTATTAATACTCATCCCATTTATATGCCATTTTACAAATGATAAATGCTGTATAAAAGCGATATCATTTTTCGATTTTAATAAATGTGTAGCGGACATCAGTCCATGGCATAGTTTTTTGGCATTTTCAGAAAACGATTGGTATGGAAATAAAAAGAAATGAAGCCACGTTTAACCGGCCGGAAGGCGACAGGGTGCTGGATGCGCCTTATGTATTTGTGGATATCCCTGCATTTGTCGATCAGTTGAAAAGTGAAAAAGCCTGGGAAAAAAATGATCGCAACGGAATAACGGTTTTTAAATCAGAGAGTCTGACTATCGTTATTGCTGCTTTACAGGCCGCTGCGCGTATTCCTGATAATGAGGTGAACGAATTTCTGACCATCCAGGTACTTCATGGAGACGTGAGGGTTACTACACAGGATGGAGATATTGATATGAAAGAAAAAAATATGATCACATTCCATCCGGGTATTATGCATACGGTGCAGGCCCTTAGCGATGCTATTCTTTTGATCACTACCAATAAGGATAACAGGTAGGGTCATTGTTTTTTCAACGGTATGGTGAAATGGAAAGTAGAGCCTTTTTCGGGTTCACTGTCCACGCCAACGCTACCATTGTGCCGCTTGATGATCTCTGAGCAGATATACAATCCAAGTCCCATGCCCTGGAAATAGGGTGCTGCTTCGGAAGCACGGTAGAATTTCCGGAAAAGGTTTTTCTGTTCTTCTTTGGAAATGCCGATACCAAAATCTGTTACGGAGAAGTGGACGTTTGACTCATCAGATCTTGTATGAATAATAATCTTTTTCTCCTTCGGAGAATACTTGATCGCATTGGAGATAAAATTGGTGACTACCTGTTCAAGCCTCATTTCATCACCATACACGGGCACTCCTGCATGACCGGTATATTCCAGTTGATAATCGGGATGATTTTGCCGGGTCATTTCCAGCAGACCGGAGATCATGCTATCAAAATCAAATTCTTTTTTATTGAACTCCAGTTTGCCGCTTTGTATTTTGGATATATCAAGCAGATCGGAGATCAGGCTGTTCAGTTTATCAACCTGCGATAAAGTTCTTTCCACATAAGGCTTGAACTGCGGATTGTGTTTCGATTCCCTTTCCAACAATTGCATATAGGCTTTGATGCTGGTGAGCGGGGTTTTCAATTCATGACTGGCAATGCTCAGGAAATCATCTTTTCTCCTGCTCATCTGTTTCTGTTCTTCTATATCGGTAAAAGTGCCTGCCCATTTTACAGTACTGTTGTTTTCATGAACAGGCAGCAGGCGCAACAGGTGATAGCGGTATTTAGTGTCATTGATCTTTTTCAATCGTGTTTCCAGTTCTAATGGTTTGCCGGAAACAATAGCTGTCATCACTTCTTTCCGGATGTCCTTTTCTTCCGGATGCGCGGAAGGGAAACTGCTGGGAGAATCAGCATATTCCAGCCATTTTGAATTCGTGAACTCCAGCAAGCCATCGCTTTTGATCGTAAAAGCTATCTGGGGAATGGATTCAAGAATGGATATCAGTTCAGCCGCTTTTTCATTGGTTTCCCTTTGTGCTTTTTTTCTGTATTCTATTTCCTGCACAAGGCTGTTGTGCATTTCATTCAGCTTCTTGCTTTGTTCATACAGGCGGGAAAGTGTTTTCACTTTCAGCAACAGGATATCCGGATCTATCGGTTTGGTGATATGGGCAACGCCGCCTGAAGAATAACCGCGGGTTATATATTTCTTGTCTGCATCGGAGGTAGTTATAAAAATGATGGGGATATCATTTAGTTTACTGTAGCCGAAAAGAGACTCCGTTACTTCAGGTTCATCCATTCCCGGCATCTGCACATCTAGTATGATAAGTGCATACTGATTGGCAAGTATTTTTTTGAGGGCTTCCTTGCTGCTGCTCGCGGAATCAACCGGAAAGGAATGCCGGGTAAGCAGTGCTTTTAGTGACTGGATATTGTCGGGCTTGTCATCAACAATAAGGATCATGGTAAATCTCCGGTGGATAAGGTATTATTAAATCGGCGTTATACGTTGGTTGTATTGGTGAAAATACTGAAAAAACAAGGATGGTCTGAGCATTTAAAGAAAGGGCGGGTGGGATGAATCGCATCTACAGGGTGAGGAATTAATTCTACATTTTAAGATTTCACGATGCGCAGGAGACAGCCAGGTTGAGATTGCTTTAGTAAGTTATTTGAAATGGATGTTCTCTATGGGATTCCGGTCAGTCCCCAACTCCAAACAGACAGGCAAAAAATAAAAAAGGGTTCTCAATATTATTGAAAACCCCTTGGTACCGGAACAAGGACGATTATCTAACTCAATATTGCAAGATCTACAGGCCATTGGTAGGCTTTAATCAGGTGTTCAATCTTTTTGACACTCCAAAATGTCAGGCTACTGTCAGACTTTCAGCAGGAATGAGCATTTTGTTGCATGAATTTGCAACATAGTTGATAATAATCATGAAATCACGCTAATGCACTTTGACGACCTATAATGGGCATGGTTGTAGAAGAATTTCCCCTTGCATAGGGTATTAGACCCTTATGGTTATAAGTTTAAGTTACTGATTTTCATTGAAATCACCAAGTCCCATGTGGAGCATGTGATAATGCTTATTATTCTTACTACTACGTTGATTAGTAGTCGGATGCATAGGTTTATGAGAATAGGTTTCATGCTTATAATATTGTTTCTCGTTTCTGAAAAATGTCCTCTTCAATGAGGTGTTGGGGTAAGGGAAGTCGAAAGGCTGAAATCCTGACGAAATATGACGCAAGGCGTATTTAAAGTGCCACACTGTATTGCGGTGATTGGCCATGGGTGGACAAAGGGCTAAGAGGTGAATAAATCCTCAGTAGATAGAAACGGTCTACGCCCATGTCCCATTAAAATTTATAAAAAATGTATTCAAAACCGCTATGGGATTCCTGGGTAGAACAGGAACTAGAGAATTACAAGATCGTTCGCGATAAGGATGGCAAAAAGAAGAGAAAGTATCTGAAAAAAGGGTATCAACACCTCGATCCACGCGTTTGGCTTCCCCAAGAAAAAGGAAAAATTGAGCAACTTCTAAAAGATGGTCTGAAAGTCCGAAACAAAAAGACTGGTCAGATGGCATGGCATGCCTTTGCGCCATTCCTTAAAACCTTAATCAAAACACCTCGCTACAAGTTTCAAGATGACATAGGAGAATATGATTTAGAAACCAAAATCAGACCGATTAGCTATGCTTCCCATGTTGATAGTCTAATTCTCGGCTATTATTCCTATGCTCTGACAAAACAATATGAAGCTTATATTGATAAGCAGGGATTCTCTGACTGTGTTTTGGCGTATCGGTCCAATCTCGGAGGGAAATGTAACATTCAATTCGCAAAAGAAGTCTTTGATGAGGTTCGCAATCGAGGAAATTGTACAGCAATAGCCTTAGATATTAAGGGCTATTTCGACCACATCGATCATAAGATTTTGTTGGAGAAATGGCAAAAAATTATCGGAGATCGCCTTCCGGAAGATCAGTTTAAGATATATAAAACGCTTACTCAGTATTCGTATATAAACAGATCCAGTTTTCTTAAGAAATATAGCATAAATCTTAGAAAGGTCACATTAGCAATTAATTCTCTCTTGGATTTTGTACCTGATGCAAAGACGTATGAGAAATATGACACGATCAGAAAGGATCAACTCATTGTCAAAAATGAAAGACATATTGGTATTCCCCAAGGCTCTGCAATTAGTGCGCTTCTTTCCAATGTATATTTAATCGACTTTGATAAGATGATGCATGAAAAGGCCCAAAAGGAGGGTTTTATGTATCGAAGGTATTGTGACGACATACTTATCGTTTGCGATACCGAAAATGCTGAAATGCTTAAAAAGTTTGCAATAGAGCAAATAATGAATGGGTATCGGTTAACAATTCAAGATAAGAAGGTAGAAATTACCGACTTTACCATCAACAGTGCGGGCAGGATCAGAGCGTTTAATAAAAAGAAGCTGATCGCTGATCGGCAGCCGACCATCTCATTATCTAATGAAGAAAAGTATTACAACGAACTACAGTACTTGGGCTTCCAATTCAACGGTCAAAGGGTGAACGTTCGCCCCTCAAGTCTGTCTCGATATTTCCGTAAAATGAGCTCTCGAATTGTAAAAACCGTTTCGATGGCTTATAGCGGAAAGGTTGAATCTAATAAAATCTGGAAAGAGCAGTTGTTACATCGTTATTCTCATTTGGGTAAGAGAAATTTCTTGACTTACGTCTATAACTCGTCGCAACGCGAGTATGAAAACAGTAAAGGAGAAATCCGCGAAGGATTCAATGATCCAGCCATTAGAAGGCAAGTGAAAAGGCATATGGATGTTTTAAGAGAAAAGCTAGAAGTTAAAAATCATCAGAGATTTCTGTGGAAGGCGGGAAAGCAGAAAGTGATAAGCAAAAAACAAGTTTGAAACATTTAGCTTGTATAAAAACAGGTCACTTGCATAATCTAAAATTGTCAATAACATAGCTGTCATATGAGCCATCGTCCCACACCCAAATCGGTATTTGAGAATCCAGATCAATATCTGGATTTCTTGACGCAAGCAAACGACCGTGATTTCGAGAGTCAGTTTTTCGATAGAAAGCAACTACCGCTTCCCAACCAGATGGGCGTGATTAAAGACCAAGATCTTAACAAGTTTAAAAGCGACAATGTTGCGCCAACGCTTTCCGCATTTTCCAACCAAAATCAGGAAGGCGGTTTACTTGTCATCGGCATTTCATCCAAGGGAGAGCTATTAGGTTTAAATAGCTTAAACGAGAATCAGATAAACAGCTTCGGCCAGATCGACTATCTTAAACATCATCACTGTAAGTTTAAGCTTCACTCTCTTACGAAAGACGGCTCTACCAAAGAGATTGCTTTGTTCTTTTGCGGTTTTTCCTCAAATGCTATTTGTGAAACGACAGCTAAACCCGCGCGAGCCTGGAAAAGAAGCGGCCTGCAGAATATTGAACTGAATGAGATCGAAACCGAAGCATTACGACGCGACAAGCGGATTGTCGATTTCGAAAGATCCCATTGCAGCAAATATGACGAAGCTGAGATCGACAAATCAGTGTATTCGGAGTTTTCCGTTGGTTATCTGGATTCCTCTACTTATGAATGGAAAGAGCTTGATTTACTGAAACGCCTCGGCGCTGTTGCAGGAAACGGGGATGACTTATGGTTCACAAACGCAGGCACATTATTCTTTTCTGCAAATCCAGAAAGAGATATTCCACAAGCCGTCGTGCGATTATTACGATTTGATAGTCCGTATGCAGATCGTAATAATCGCCAGTCTCATACTTACGAAAAGAAATTCACGGGAAGCCTAACCAAGCAAATAAGGGACTTTAGAACATTTATCAAGGATTCAGCCTTCTTTGAGACATATCAACGGCGAAATCCTCATGGTGGATTTATCGAAGAACCAGAATTTCCGCAAATCGCCATTGATGAAGCGTTGGTCCATGCGATTGCGCA
>Ga0182746_1000437_pt1 | contig 57678 bp, 51 predicted proteins | sample eDN3rd30CBELigOP_FD_128881 | JGI IMG/M metagenome (GOLD analysis project Ga0182746, IMG submission 128881) | Enriched Organic Plus compost microbial communities from Emeryville, California, USA - eDNA 3rd pass 30_C BE-Lig OP (version 2) (version 2) ...
GAGAAACCTTTTATTTTTAAATTTTCGTTTGAACTCCATCTTCTTTCTGTTGTTTCCGCACTAAATATTGTGTTATTTCCTGATTCAAAAACAATATATGGATTTCCTATGAATATAAAAATGATTAGGCTAAAACCGCCCGGTCATTATTCATTTTTTCACCTTTAATACGTTGGAACTCATTCAATAATTTTTCAACAGTCAACGCCCGTTTTTCTTCTCCTCTTGCTTCAAAAATAATTTGTCCTTTGTCCATCATAATTAAGGAGTCACCTAAATCAATCGCTTGCTGCATATTGTGTGTGACCATTAATGTCGTCAATTTGCTTTGCTCAACAATTTCTTTAGTCAATTGTGTTACAAGTTCTGCACGAGAAGGGTCAAGTGCGGCTGTATGTTCGTCTAGAAGCAAAATTTTCGGATTGGTAAAGGTTGCCATAAGAAGCGATAGCGCTTGACGCTCCCCTCCGGATAATAAACCAACCTTCGCTGTCATTCGATTTTCTAAACCTAAATGAAGCGTTTCTAGGCTTTCTTTAAAAAATGCTTTTCGTTTATTCGTTACGCCAAAACGTAAACCTCGGCGATTTGTTCGACCATATGCAATGGCCATATTCTCTTCAATTGTCATATGTGGAGCTGTCCCGGCCATCGGATCTTGGAATACACGGCCAATGAGTTTGGCTCGCTGGTGTTCTTCTACTCCTGATACCTTTTGACCATCAATAAGAACTTCCCCGGCATCAGGAAGAATTTTTCCGGATACCATGTTCATTAACGTTGATTTTCCTGCACCATTACTGCCAATCACCGTAACAAATTCACCTTTTTTTAATTGAAGTTGAAGGTTTTGCAGAGCGAGCTTCTCATCTGGTGTTCCTTCATTAAATACCTTATAAATTCCATTCAGATGAAGCATCTTATTTCCCCTCCTCCAATGATTTATGATCAAATTGCAATTCCATCAGACGTTTTTTCTTTCGTGCTTTTACTTTCCGACCTTCCGTAATAAGAGGTAACAGAAGTGCGCCAATTACAATAAGAGCGGTAATTAGTTTTACATCCCCTGTTTGTAAGAAATCTACACGAAGCGCTAGTGTAACAACAAAGTGATAAATAAGCGAACCACCAATTACAGCAAGCGTTGCTCTGACAATCGTTTTCGCACCAAAGATTGCTTCACCGATAATAACAGAGGCAAGACCAATAACAATCATCCCTATTCCCATTCCGATATCACTAAAGCCATTATATTGAGCAATAAGAGCACCTGAAAATGCAACAAGTGCATTACTAATTGCCAAGCCAAGTACTTTCATATTCCCAGTATGGGCGGAGAAGCTTTTTACCATCGCTTCATTGTCACCGGTTGCACGAATAGCTAAACCAATTTCTGTTTTTAAAAAGACAGACATCCCTACTTGGATAAGAACCGTAATGACTAACATCATCAGTAAAATAGACCATGTTTTTGGTAAACTGTCTCCTAAACCAATTGCCGTTAATAAGCCATTTAATACATCGTCTATTCCTGTTTTTGCCCAAGCATCTTGAATATTCGTTAATAAAGTCTTTTGCGAAAGCAATGGAATATTCGAAGTACCCATAATTCGTAAGTTAATTGAATAAAGAGCAATCATGACTAAGATTCCCGATAAAAGAGGATTTACTTTCCCTTTTGTATGCAGCAAGCCTGTTAATATACCTGCAAGAAAACCCGCTCCTAATGCGGCTAATGTGGCAATAATCGGCGAATAACCATTCACAATCATAATCGCTGCTACAGAAGCACCTGTAACGAAGCTTCCTTCTACTGTCAAATCAGGAAAATCAAGAATCCTAAACGTTAAATAAACACCAAGTGCCATAATGGCGTAAATCATTCCAGATTCAAATGAATTGAATACGGCTGTAAACATATTTTTCTTCCTTCCTAAAGTTAAAATAAAAGGGTCCCGAGATCAAAAACATAAGGGACCCTAGATAAACAATGAACTAAAAAGAGGTTGAGCTTACTTTACTAGCTCCGCTTCTTTCTTCCACTCATCTTTAATTTCAACGCCCATTTCTTTGGCAGCTGTTTCATTGATTACAAGTTTTAAATTTTGTGGATAGCTAACTGGAATGTCTCCTGGTTTTTTACCATCTTTCAAAATTTCCACCGCTTTTTCTCCAGCTTCAAAACCGATATCATAATAGCTGAAACCGTAAGCAGCAAACCCGCCGCGTTCTACTGAATCTAACTCTCCTACGAATAATGGAATATCCTTATCGTTCGCTACACCTACAACCGATTCTAATGCTGAAACAACTGTATTATCTGTCACAATATAGAATGCATCCACTTTCCCAATTAAAGATTCTGCTGCTTTTTTTACATCTGCAGACGTAGAAACAGAAGCTTCTGCCACTTTAACTCCTGATTTTTTCGCTTCAGCCTTCATATTCTCTACTTGTACAATTGAGTTTTTCTCCCCAGCGTTATACACTGTTCCAATTGTTTTAGCACCAAGTTCTTCTGCAATAAATTTCACCGTATTTGCGATGGCATCTGGATGAGAATCTGTTGTACCTGTTACATTAGCACCTGGCTTTTCTAAAGATGTCACAAGTTCTGCTTCAATTGGATCTGTTACGGATGTAAATACAATTGGAATATCGCTTGTTGCATTTTTAGCACCTAATGCACTTGGAGTCGAGTTTGCAAAAATTAAATCCACTTTATCACTCACAAAATTTTTCGCAATTGTTTGATTATTACTTTGATCATTTTGTGCGTTTTGAACATCAAACTCCACATTTAGGTCGCTTTCTTTTAAAGCATCTTGGAACCCTTTCGTCGCCTCATCTAAAGAAGCATGCTGCACAATTTGGGTAACCCCAACTTGATAAGTTTTTTCTCCGCTGTCCCCTTTCTTTGTATCCTCACTGCTTGAATCGCTGCCACAGCCAGCTAATAACGCACTCGTTACAAGTGTAATTGCTGCAGCTGAGTATAATTTCTTCTTCATGTTTCTCCCCCTCTTTTTCGATAATGAAAAATTCTCTAATTCAGTGCTGTTATGCGTTTTTGCTTTTATGTATTAAATTATAAGCGCTTCCACGCAATTATTTCAATATATTTTTATTCTTTTTAAAACTTTCTATATATTAGGAAAGTTAAAACTCAGAAAAAATTCAGACCTTCATGACGAGTATTCGACAAATTTCCTATTTCTAGTATAAGATAAATTCAATGCTGCATATAAGGATGGATTGCAATGTTTAATTTAGTATCATTAATGTTAGAAAAAGTAGGGATTATTGTCATTGTGGCTTTTTTACTTTCACAAATGAAGTCCTTTCGCCAGATTGTTCACGGTGAACGCAACGTAACAGAGCGAATATGGCTCATCGTTCTTTTTGGAACATTTGGAGTGATTAGTAATTATACAGGGATAGAAATTCATCACGACACAATTCATAAAGTAGATTGGATTACGGATGTTAATCCCGATAATGCGATTGCCAATACGAGAGTCATGGGAGTAGTCATTGGGGGCTTAATAGGTGGCCCAGTAGTCGGAATTGGTGCTGGTGTGCTTGCAGGAGTTCACCGTTTAACATTAGGAGGTTTTACCGCTGTTGCCTGTGCAATCTCTACCGTCTTAGCTGGAGTTGCAGCTGGTTATTACGGGAAGAAACGACGGAAGAGTAGAAAAAAAATCACTCCCCTCTATGCCGTTAAAATCGGCATGCTTTTAGAAGCTGTACAAATGCTCATTATTGTAATTGTCGCCAAACCATTTGAACAAGCAGTAACACTAGTTGAAATAATCAGTGTGCCAATGATTCTTGTTAATGGTTTTGGAACATTGCTTTTTATGCTTATTATTCAATCAATGATACGGGATGAAGAACGAGCACGCGCTAATCAAACAAATCAAGCCTTTCATATTGCCGATCAAACATTGCCTTATTTCCGTCAAGGACTCAATCCAAGTTCTTGTCAACAAATTTCAGAGATAATGTTGCAACTGACTGATGCAGATGCTGTAGCGATTACAGATGACCGTCAAATTTTATCTCATGTTGGCGCAGGTGCTGATCACCATATTCTAAACATGGAGCTTGCTACAGGATTAACGAAAAAAGCATTGGAAAGCGGAAAGGTTGCTATTGCACAAGTAAAAGAAGAAATTTATTGTTTTCAAAAAGATTGCCCCTTGCAGGCAGCAATTGTTCTGCCTTTAAAAGTCCAAAATAAAACTGTAGGTACTTTAAAAATGTACTTTAAGGACCCTGCTAAATTAGATAAAGTACACAAAGAACTAGCAGAAGGTCTTGCTAACTTATTTTCTACTCAACTAGAATTGGCAGAGGCCGAACAGCAAACAAAATTATTAAAAGACGCAGAAATTAAAGCATTGCAAGCGCAAATTCACCCACATTTTTTGTTTAATAGCATCAACACCATTTCAGCACTATGCCGAACCGATGTAGAAAAAGCAAGAAAGCTATTAATCGAGCTTAGTTCATTCTTTCGTAGTAATTTACAAGGAGCTAGGCAAATGATGATTCCATTAGAAAAAGAAATCGAGCATGTAAAAGCCTATTTATCGTTAGAGCAAGCCAGATTTCCAGATGTTTATCACCTCTCTCTCCATATAGAGCCTGGGCTTAATCAAGTGTTGATTCCACCGTTTACTTTACAGCCCTTAGTCGAAAATGCTGTTAATCATGCTTTTACTCGAGGAAATCATAATAAAGGAACTATCTTAATCAATATTTCTTCACAAGATGAAAGGATACACATTATCGTCCAAGATAATGGAAAAGGAATCGAAGAAGAAAGAAGAAGAGAACTTGGGCAACGAACCATCAGCTCTAAAAAGGGAACAGGTACAGCTTTATTTAATATTCACGAACGTTTAATGGGCATTTATAATGGGCAAGCACAATTAACTATTCAGAGCGAACTAAATGTAGGTACGAAGATTATTATCTCTATTCCTCTTCATAGTAAAGGAGTTTTTGAACAACATGTTACGAGCATACATAGTAGATGATGAGCCGTTAGCACGAGATGAATTAAAGTATCTGCTCATTTGCAGCAAACAAGTAGAAGTTGTAGGAGAAGCAGATTGTTTAGAGAAAGCAATGGCAGACATCCCTGTCCAAGAACCCGATCTTGTTTTTCTCGATATTGAATTAGCTGAAGATAATGGATTGCAATTAGCAAAGCAGCTTCATAGTCTAAAAAAGACTCCTGCTATTGTATTTGCAACAGCGTATGACGAATATGCACTCGAAGCTTTTGAACTAAACGCACTCGATTATTTATTAAAACCGTTCGATGAACAGCGTGTGTATCAAATGTTAAACAAAATTACCAAACTGCAGAAAATAGGTGAGCAAGACATCCAGCCTTCGTTTAACGTTCCAATCAATAAAACAGGCAAAATAGCTATCCTTGTAGAAGAAAGAATCATATTACTTGATATGGCATCTATTCTATTTGTTGAATCAAGTGAAGGTAAATGTATGATTAAAACAAAGGATGACGTATTCAAAGTAAGCGAAACGCTTGTTGCGCTAGAGAAAAAACTACAGGATCATTCATTTATGCGCGTACATCGCAGCTATATCGTCAATATCGATTACATTTCTGAAATACAACCTTGGTTTAACTCAACTTACAACCTCATTATGAATGACGGTTCTAATGTTCCTGTTAGTCGAACCTACATAAAAGAACTAAAGCAGTTATTACAATTCTGAACTGGTATTCTCTTGTTGCTTAAAATCGTTATATAACAATATAGCTGAAATATTAAAATTATAAAAATCCTAAATTTTCAGTTTATTCATTGTATCTCACCCTTTATTTTTTGTAATCGAACATTATTTTTCTGTATTTCGGCCAAAAATCTACCTATTTGCACTTTCATTTAGTATGATTACTGTACTATAACAGAAGTTTGGAGGTCATAAAAATGAATGCGGTTTCTATAGTTATTGGTTCCATTTGTATATTATTAATTGTCTACCGCTTATATGGTACATTTATGGCAGCTAAAGTATTAAAACTAGATGATTCTAAACCTACTCCTTCTCATAAACTAGAAGATGGTAAAGATTATGTTCCAACTAATAAATGGGTAACGTTTGGTCACCATTTCGCGGCAATCGCAGCTGCAGGTCCATTAGTTGGACCAATTTTAGCAGCACAGTTCGGGTATTTACCAGGATTGCTTTGGTTACTAATCGGAGCCGTCATTGGTGGGGCCGTTCACGATATAGTCGTTCTATTTGCTTCTATGCGTCGAGATGGAAAGTCATTATCTGAAGTAGCTAAAGAAGAACTTGGTCCTGTAGCAGGATTTTGTACAGGCCTTGCGATGTTGTTTATTATTACCATTACAATGGCGGGACTGTCTTTAGTTATATTACATGCACTAGAAAACAACCCATGGGGTACATTTGTTGTCGGTATTACCATTCCAATCGCAATGGGTGTTGGTCTTTATCATAAAAAGACCGGCAATCTAAAATCCGCGACAATCGTTGGATTCGGTCTAATTATCGCAGCTATTCTTTTCGGACCAAATCTTCAAGGCACAGCACTTGGTAATGTATTAACACTTGAAGCAAGTACAATTGCTATTATTTTACCAATATACGCATTTTTCGCAGCGGCCTTGCCTGTTTGGTTATTGCTTGCTCCACGTGACTATTTAAGTACATTTATGAAAATCGGGGTTTTCGCCGCTTTAATTGTCGGTGTATTCTACGTAAACCCATCTGTTCAGTTTCCAGCGTTGACAGACTTTATTAACGGCGGCGGTCCAATCGTTGCTGGTCCGGTTTGGCCATTTATCTCCATTACCATTGCTTGTGGAGCAATCTCAGGATTCCATGCATTCGTTGGTTCTGGAACAACTCCTAAAATGATTAATCGCTGGAGTGATATTAAAGGCGTTGCGTTCGGTGCCATGCTTGTTGAATGTTTAGTAGCCATTATGGCTTTAATTGCTGCAGTATCCTTACAGCCAGGAGACTATTTCGCTATCAACTCCGCTCCTGAAAAATTTGCAACACTCGGAATGGAAACGGTGCACTTAGATGAGTTAAGCGATGAAATCGGCATGGATCTTGAAGGAAGAACAGGCGGTGCTGTAACACTCGCCGTTGGAATGACTTATATTTTCACTGAAATACCAGTTTTCGAAAAATTAGCGTCCTACTTCTTCCAATTCGTTATTTTATTTGAAGCAGTCTTTATCTTAACAGCCATTGATTCAGGAACTCGTGTAGCTCGTTATCTTATTCAAGATTTCTTCGGTGATTTTTATAAACCTTTAAAAAATACAGAGTCCTTACTTTCAAATATATTTGCTAGTGCACTAGCATGTTTCATTTGGGGATACCTTCTATATTCTGGTGACATCAGTTCTATCTGGGCACTATTTGGTGTATCCAACCAATTAATGGCTTCCATCGGCTTAATTGTTGGGGCAACTGTTATTTTAAAAATCGCAGACAAACGCTGGTATATGCTAACTTGTCTAGTCCCACTCGCTTACTTATATGTTACGGTCAATGTGGCAGGATATTGGATGATTAAAAATGTATACTGGAATGCAGAAAGTACAGGTTTTAGCGTATTAAACGGCACATTATCCATCATTATGCTTGTCCTTGGAGTGATTATTCTCCTTACATCTATTAAAAAATGGATTGAGCTTTGTAAAATACCTCAACACATTCTAGTAGAACAATCGAAAAAAGAAATAGCATAATAAAAACCCGGAAAGCTATTGAAGCTTTTCGGGTTTTTGATTTACTGATCAACAACATGCTTTACAATTTTCGTTACTTCCGCTCGATTAATCTTCTCTTTTCCTTCTTTTAAAGCGACTAATGTGGCTTTCGCTAATTCTAAAGGAATTTTACAAAAATGCAAAATATCCTTCGTTTGAATCGTTTGGCAATATTTTTCTGCCATTGCTAAATTTTTCTCAGTGTGAGCAAGCATCTCAGCGAACCCCCACCCTTTTGGGAAAAACTGAACACCACGCTCCGCATCTTCATCACGATTACGTAAAATATTAACCGTTTGCAAACCGCGTCCAAAGGCAATCGCTTGTTCACGATTTGTTTCTGTCCCATCATACCATTTCCAAATATCTGAGAGCATTACACCGACTAAACCAGCAACATAATACGTATAATCATCTAAATCGGCTTCCGTTTCGATCTCCCAATTTTTCGCAACCCATTTCGCCATTCCTTCAGCCATTTCTATAGTAGACTCTAACACCTTATCTAATGCACCCGGTGGACAATACGCAATCCAATCCGACAAAAGCAACGTCACCTCAGGTAAATCTTTTTTAAACGGAGTAAAAAGTGCTTCAATTCTTGCTGCGCTATGACCTTCTTGCAGCAATTTAGCGACAGATTGTAATAGAAAAATTTTCGTATCAGCAGGAAGCTTCGAATCATCTTCAATTTCATCAATGGCACGCATGCACAAATAAGCTGAACCAATCGCTTCTTGTAATCCAGATGGTAAATGACTAATCGGAATAAAAAACGTCCGACTCGTTGTTAATAAAAAATCCATCGCTTTTTTATGTAATAGGTTTTGCTCCATCATATCTCTTCACTCCTTTTATACTTTATTTCTATATATAGAGAGGAATCTTCACTTGTAAAAAATCCTCTGCGACAATTGTATTTGGAAAAATAGCTGCGCTTTCCTGACGAAGCTGTTCTACTTCATTTGCTGTGTAGCGAGAACTAATATGTGTCAAAATAAGATGTTTGGCAGCCGCTGTTTTCGCTACTTGAGCAGCTTGTACCGTCGTGGAATGAAAGTAAGCTTTAGCCATCTCTTCTTCATCCGCTGCAAAGGTCGATTCATGAACAACGTAATCTGCATCAACAGCTAAACGAACTGCATTTTCACACATTCTCGTATCTCCAAGAATCGTAATGATTCTCCCTTTTTGTGCTTCTCCTAAATAATCGTTCCCATCTAGTAAACGACCATCCTCTAATTGCACACGTTCTCCTTTTTTCAACGCTTTAAAAATCGGCCCAGGTTTTACACCTTCTCTTTTTAATTTATCGACAAGTAAACTGCCTGGACGATCTTGTTCAACAATGCGGTAGCCTACACAATAAATACCATGATCAAGCGGAAGCGCATAAACAGTAAATTGCTCGTCCTTAAATATCATTCCTTCTTCAATTTCAATGATCTCGAGCGGATACTTTAAATGAGTCGTACTTACAGCAAGACTCGTTCGAACAAAATCAGCAATCCCCTTTGGTCCGTAAATTGTTAATTTTTCCGTTCCACCTTGAAATGAACGACTGCCAAGCAGCCCTGGCAAGCCAAAAATATGATCTCCATGTAAATGCGTAATAAAAATCTTTTCAATCTTACGAGGTTTTATAGCTGTTTTTAAAATTTGATGCTGAGTAGCTTCTCCACAATCAAACAGCCATACCGTTCCTCGTTCTTCTAATAGTTGAAGGGCAATTGATGTTACATTACGCGCCTTTGCCGGAACACCAGCACCCGTTCCTAAAAACATAAAATCCACTTTTTTACCTCCGATTATCCTCATTATATTAACTATAGCATAATTGCAAGCAAACGTGCCGCATACAAAGCTTTGATAATTTTAACGAACGAAATGATTGCTTTTTAGGGAATGCTAAACGTAAAATGAAAAACATAATTCCAACACTCTAACAGGAAAAAAGTCTGTTTAATCGAACGATTTTAAACTCATTATAACCAACAATCAACCACGTTCTATCACATAGCCTAGTGAAAAAGGAAAGTTGAGGTATTGACCGTGTCAGAAAATACGAAACCTACTGCATTAATCATGATTTTTGGAGCAACCGGTGATCTAGCAAAACGAAAACTATTTCCTTCTCTCTATCAATTATATACAAAAAATAAACTACAGAATTTCGCTGTTATTGGCATCGCGCGGCGTCCATTAACAACCGAACAATTTCAAGAGAACGTCAAAGATTCTGTCATGACGTTCGCAAACGTCGATTATCGGATAGAAGCATTTATCTCTCATTTTCATTACCATTGCCATGATGTTACAAGTTCGCAATCTTATATTGAATTAAAACAGCTTGCATCCCAAATCAACAATCAATATAAGCTGAAAGGAAATTGCATTTTCTATTTAGCTATGGCACCAGAGTTTTTCGGTACAATTACAAATCAACTCAAAACACAAGGTTTAACAAACGTAGAAGGCTACAAACGCCTCGTAATAGAAAAACCATTTGGAACAAACTTTGAAACAGCGAAAGCACTAAATGAACAAATTCGTACAGTGTTTCAAGAAGAAGAAATTTATCGAATTGATCATTATTTAGGAAAAGAGATGGTTCAAAATATTGCAGTGATTCGCTTCTCTAATGCCTTATTTGAACCGCTATGGAATAACCGATACATTTCTAATATTCAAATTACATCCAGTGAAACGCTAGGTGTAGAGGAACGAGGTCGCTATTACGAAAACAGCGGGGCACTGCGCGACATGGTTCAAAACCATATGATGCAAATGGTCGCCCTGCTTGCTATGGAGCCGCCTATTTCTTTAACGCCAGAAGAAATTCGCAGCGAAAAAGTTCGATTACTCCGTTCATTACGACCTATGAGTCAAGAAGAGGTGAACACCTATTTTGTTCGCGGCCAATATGCGCAAGGTATAATCCACGGCGAGACTGTGCCTGCTTATCGAGAAGAAGCAAATGTAAGCATCGATTCCAATACAGAAACATATGTAGCGGGTAAGCTCATGATCGACAATTTCCGCTGGTTCGGGGTACCATTCTACATTCAAACAGGAAAAAGGATGGATCGTAAATCAACGAAAATTGTTGTCCAATTTAAAGATATGCCAATGAATCTATACTATCAGGCAGAACACAAATTGACACCAAACTTACTAGTCATCCATATTCAACCGAAAGAAGGCATTACGCTATTACTAAATGTAAAAAAATCGGGCACGACAACAGAAACAAAATCCGTCAGATTACAACTAGCAAATGAAGGTACAGATTATATTAATACACCAGAAGCTTACGAGAAACTATTACTAGATAGCATGCGTGGAGATGCAACAAACTTTACGCATTGGGATGAAGTCGCTTTATCATGGAAATTTATTGATACGATTTCTGAAGTCTGGAAAAAGACAAACGATGAAAGCTTCCCGAATTATCCGGCTGGTTCCCCTGGTCCATCAGCAGCTGATGCTTTATTAGCTCATGACGGACATATTTGGTGGCCTATAGAAAAAATCGAGCAAGAAGACCAAGAGAACTAAACGAGGATGCTAGACTGCGGCATCCTCGTTTTATTTATACAGCTTTCTTTTTTAAAAACTTCCATTGAATATTTTTGAAGAATAACTTGTTTTCTACCTTCTCTTGCCTTGTACCTGAATTAATCCAGAGTGAAACAGATGTCTCTATTACGATTAAAGAGATAAATACGGATAGAACAAGCCAAACAATAAACATTATGCTATCCTCCCCCCACTTCCTTTTATCTAATAATTCAGAATACTATTCTCATCAATTATACACTATTTTGGTAAAAAAAGTAATATAACTAATTTCCTATAACTATATGCTTACTTACTATAAAAATGTCTTAAGAATTTACCGAAAATAGATTAATCTATATTTATAGAGCGAAAAAGGCGTCTGCAATGATCATTGCAGACGCCCCAAGCTTAAAACTCTTCTAAATTTTTTGCAGATTATTCTCCTGTAACAACTTCGATAATTCCCAGCACCATTTCAGCAAGCTTCGTTAATTCTTCCACTGGAATTTTTTCGTTTGTTGTATGAATTTCTTCATAACCAACAGCTAAGTTAACTGTTGGAATGCCAAATCCAGCAATTACATTGGCATCGCTGCCACCGCCGCTTTGTTGTAATTCACATGGGCGATTAATTTTCTCTGCTGCTTGTCTGGCTACTTCTACAACATGATCACCTTCGCTGTATTTAAAGCCAGGGTACATGACCGTTACATCGATCTCAGCACGCCCGCCCATTTCCGCAGCCGCTGTTTGGAAAGCCTCCTTCATTTTTTGAACTTGTGCCTCCATTTTTTCTGGTACAAGTGAACGAGCTTCTGCTAATATCTCAACGTAATCACATACAATATTCGTTTGTTGTCCACCTTGGAAACGACCAATATTCGCTGTTGTTTCAGAATCGATTCGACCTAAAGGCATTCTAGAAATCGCTTTAGCCGCAATTGTAATCGCTGAAACTCCTTTTTCAGGAGCAACACCTGCATGAGCCGTTTTTCCATATACTTTTGCTTCGAACCTTGCTTGTGTCGGCGCTGCGACAATAATATTCCCAACTTTTCCATCACTGTCTAGTGCATAACCATATTTCGCTGTCACTAATGAACGATCTAACGCTTTTGCACCGACTAAACCAGATTCCTCGCCAACTGTAATAATAAATTCTATTTTTCCGTGAGCAATCTTTTGCTCTTTAATCACTTTTAGCACTTCTAGCATCACTGCAAGTCCCGCTTTATCATCGGCTCCTAATATTGTCGTACCATCTGACACAATATATCCGTCTTGAATCGATGGTTTAATACCGTTCCCTGGTACAACCGTATCCATATGGGATGTAAAATAAATTGTATCTACACCTTCTTTTGTAGCTGGAAGGGTACAAATTAAATTACCTGCACCGTGACCTGTGATTGCTGTTGTATCATCTTCAAATACATCTAAACCAAGCTCTGTAAATTTTTCTTTCAATACTTTGGCAATCGCTGCTTCATTTTTCGTTTCCGAATCAATTTGAACCAATTCAAAAAATTCTTCTACTAAACGATTTTCATTAATCATCTTTATACCCTCCAAAAAAGTTATCCTACCTTAGTATACTTCTTAGAAAATAAACCGGCAAATATTGTGAAGCAAAGCTAAAACAAAAAAGCCCAAGGCCATTATGCCTTGAGCTTCTCTGAAAAAATCGTGTATTACAATGGAATGTTTCCGTGTTTCTTCCAAGGACGATCTTCTTTTTTATTGCGCAGCATTTCAAGAGATTGGATGATTTTGATTCGTGTTTCACGAGGATCAATAACGTCATCAACCATTCCTAAGCTTGCTGCAACGTATGGGTTCGCGAACTTCTCACGGTATTCTTCAACTTTCTCTGCACGTGTTGCTTCTGGATCTTCACTGTTTGCAATTTCACGAGCGAAAATAATGTTAGCCGCACCAGCAGATCCCATAACGGCAATCTCAGCATTTGGCCATGCAAATGTAAGGTCTGCACCGATTGACTTACTGTTAAGTGCAACATAAGCACCGCCGTATGCTTTACGAAGAATAATTGTAAGCTTTGGTACAGTTGCTTCAGAGTATGCATATAGCATTTTCGCACCGTGACGGATGATTCCACCATGCTCTTGCTTAACGCCTGGGAAGAAGCCAGAAACGTCTTCGAATGTGATAATTGGAATATTAAATGAATCACAGAATCGAATGAAGCGAGACGCTTTATCAGAAGAATCGATATCAAGTCCACCAGCTAATACTTTCGGTTGGTTACATACAAGACCAACAGATTGACCTTTAATACGAGCTAAACCGATAACAATGTTTTTCGCAAATCCTTCTTGTACTTCCATGAATGATCCTTCATCCACAACTTGCTCAACAACTTTACGGATATCGTAAGGACGAATACCTTCAAATGGAACGATATCTGTTAAGTCTGGACGATAATCATCATTGTTGTCCGCTTCTAATACAGGTGGTTTCTCTGTATTATTTTGCGGCAAGTAGCTTAATAATTTACGTACATCTTTCAATACTTCTTCGTCAGTTGGTGCTTTAAAGTGAGCGTTACCGCTGATTGTATTATGTACAGTTGCGCCACCTAAGCCTTCAGACGTAATTTTTTCTCCTGTAACTGTTTCGATAACTTTTGGTCCAGTAATGAACATTTGGCTCGTCTTCTCAACCATGAAAATGAAATCCGTAATCGCTGGAGAATAAACTGCTCCACCTGCACAAGGTCCCATAATAACAGAGATTTGTGGAATTACACCAGAATAGATTGAGTTACGGTAGAAAATTTGTCCATATCCATCAAGAGATACAACCCCTTCTTGGATACGCGCGCCGCCTGAATCGTTTAACCCGATAAACGGTGCCCCATTCTTCGCGGCTAAATCCATAACATTGGCAATTTTCAGAGCATGCATTTCTCCAAGCGCCCCACCGAATACCGTGAAATCTTGTGAGAATAAGTACACATCGCGTCCATTTACTTTACCGTATCCTGTTACAACACCATCTCCAGGCCCTTTTGCTTTATCTAAACCGAAGTTTGTACTGCGATGTTGAATAAATGGATTTAATTCAACAAATGTACCTTCATCGAGTAATAGCTCAATTCTTTCACGAGCTGTTAACTTTCCTTTAGCGTGTTGCTTTTCAATTCGTTCATCACCGCCACCAAGCTCAACCTCACGGCGTCTGTCATATAAATCGTTAATTGTTTCGTAGATGTCTTTCATTATGGCTCCTCCTCTTATTCAGGTCTTTCTGTTAATTCATATAAAATACTCGCTGTAGACTTCGGATGAATGAATGCTACCTTTGCATGATGGGCACCCAATCGAGATGTCTCGTCAATCATACGTAGACCAGCTTCTTTAATTTGTTGAATGCGGTCTTCGATGTTATCCACACCTAAAGCCACATGATGAACGCCTTCTCCACGTTTTTCGATGAATTTAGCAATTGGGCTTTCAGGTGACAACGCTTCCAATAGCTCTAGGCGAGTATTTCCAGCAAGGATAAATGCTACTTTAACTCCTTGGCTTTCTACTGTTTCAATGCCTTCAAGCTCTAACTTTAATGTTTCTGTATAAAGTGGTAAAGCTTCTTCGAGTGAACGAACAGCAATACCAATATGATCGATATTTTTAATCATTACCTAACCCTCCATGATGTACACTTAGTAAACGAAACATAACATAGTTCTACATTTCCCAACAAAACCCTCTAACTTTTCAAAATTGTCGGACAGGTATTTAACCTTGTTTCCGATTATTGTTCACGTTACAATAAAGCTAAACATATTCATTTGAAATTGAGGAGAGCACTATATGAAAAATAAAAAAATAAGAAAAATCATCGTATACTTAATGCTAATCTCGATGTTGTTAACAACATTACTATCAGGTATAGCCTTTTTAATGTAATGCTAACAAGAGTGAAGTCAAACGGCTTCGCTCTTTTCTATTTTCTTGTTTCATCGAATGGCTCTATATTTGTTTTGCTAATGTTCAAAAATCTTTAAAGAAGAATCCAGTCGGAGCGTAAAGCTAAGCAATAGAGGAAGAATGTATACTACTATCATGACTTTCTCTTTTTGCTTAGTTTAAGCTAGCCGCCGTTTTTCATTCCAGCTTTTCTACCATTAAAGGAATGTTTGAGCAATAAATATCTCTCCATTTCCTTCATAAGCTGAAGCAATGCCGCCCTCGATTCAAATTCTTCACGTGTGACAGGAAGTTGCATCTCTTTAAACCCTCGTTCCATCCCGTCCAGCTTCCGCAAATAAAAGCTAGCTGTGTTCTGCGGATGAACGTTTTCTGCTAACTCTTGAATAAAGTTGGCAAGGATATCACTTTGCTTCACGATACTTGGTATATTCGTGACAAGAGGTAAAATTCGCTCGATAATTTCGAATTGCTTCTCGCGCATATCAAAATATCGATAGTAATAATCCTCTTCTCGTAAGAAATGATTTTCCACATCTCGAAAAGCTAAGCTTTTCGCTTCCGCTAACCATTTCGACGTTTCTGTCAGTTCTTTTCCATTCCAAGTATAGTCATTATCACGCACGTACTTCACAATTTCCATTAAAATCGCGCTAAAGTTTGCTTCAACTTTTCGCTGATAAGATTTCAAGTCTTTCTCAACACTAGGCATATATATATTCATGACTAGCGCAACTCCAATTCCTACAGCAATTAAAATGGTTTCATTGATGAGCAAATCCAGCGTGATACCATTTGACGAATAGAGATGAAGAATGATTACACTGCTTGTGACAATGCCTTCATTCACCTTTAATGCCACCGTAGTCGGAATAAACATCAAAAGAATTAATCCTATTGTAAATGGGTTGTAGGCAATTAACTCAAACAATAAGGTTGAATAGCCCATTGCTAGTAAACAAGCGAGAAAACGCGATGCAGAGGCTTTTAAAGACTTCTTCTGTGTCACTTGAATACATAGTATCGTAATGATACCAGCAGAAGGAAAATGATCCAGATTTAATAATTGGGCAAGTACAATTGCTAAAGTAGCACCTAATGCCGTTTTAATCGTTCGATAACCGATTTTAAACATTGTTATGTATCACCTGGATTTCTTTACTTCTATTATAATACTATCAGCAAATTCGACAATTTTATAGTCCTTTATTTAGGAAAATACTAAATTTTTTATTAATTTACAACACATTTCTCCTTTTTTTTACAAAAATAAAAAAAGGCGATACATTTATCACCTTTTTTTGCAAAACTATAGAACTTTTTCCAGAAATTCTTGCGCACGTTTGCTTTTTGGCTGGGAGAAAAACTCAGCTGGTGCTGAATCTTCAACTAGCAATCCTCCATCTAAAAAGAGAACACGATCTGCTACTTCACGGGCAAAGCCCATCTCATGTGTCACAATCAACATTGTCATTCCAGAGTCAGCAAGCGACTTCATAACAGCCAGTACTTCTTTGACCATTTCAGGATCTAATGCTGATGTCGGTTCATCAAATAAAATCACTTCCGGGTTCATAGCTAACGCCCGTGCAATTGCGACACGTTGTTTTTGTCCACCAGAAAGTCGATTTGGATAAACTGCTTCCTTATCACCTAAACCAACCTTTTGTAACAGCTCACGCCCCTGCTTCTCCGCTGCTTCTTTTGACATTTTCTTCACCTTCATCGGAGCATACGTTAAATTTTGCAGCACCGTCTTATGAGGAAAAAGATAAAAATGTTGAAACACCATTCCAACGTTTTCACGGACTTTCATAATATTCGTCTTTTTATCTGTAATGTCTTGATCTTTAAACCAAATATGTCCGCCTGTAGGCTTTTCAAGCATATTGATGCAGCGTAAGAAAGTCGATTTCCCTGATCCAGACGGACCGATAATGGCTACGACCTCACCTTGCTTCACTTCTGTACTAATCCCTTTTAACACTTCAAGCTTGCCGTAACTTTTATGCAAATCTTCAATCTTAATCACTGCGTCTCATTCTCCTTTCAAGCAACTTACCAAACAACGTCAAAATCATGATCATTACATAATAAATCAATCCAGCAACAAGAATGGGCTCGAAAAATTTAAACGTTTGTCCACCGACAATATACGCGCGACGCATAATATCCGCAAGACCGATAATCGTCACAACAGCAGATTCTTTTGTTAATGAAATCAATTCATTCATAAGTGCTGGTAAAATATTTTTAATCGCTTGAGGTAAAATGATGTTTAGCATCATACTAGATTCTGAAACACCAAGCGCAAGTGCTGCTTCTCTTTGCCCTTTATCAACAGCCAATATACCTCCACGAATAATTTCAGAGATGTAAGCTGCAGAGTTTAAACCAAATGCTAAAAAAGCGGCCTCATAGGCTTCGATTTGGATACCTAGCATTTGCGGTGATCCAAAATAGATTAACATCAATTGTAAAACAAGTGGTGTTCCTCGAAAAATCGATGTATAAAAATCAGCTAACCAATTCAACGGTTTAATTTTACTAATTTTTAAAATTGACAATACAATCCCCAATACAAAACCAATAATAGCTGCTACTACTACAACTTGTAATGTCGTCGGAATCCCTTCCAAAATGTAAGGGATTGACGGGATAATCCTTTCAAAATCCAGATTCAACCTATTCATCCTCTCCCAAAAACATATATAGACCTTTTGATTTATTCATCACAAGGCGTGGAAAAACGTTCAGAAGGCATTATCTCTTCTGAACGTTTTTCTCTCTGTGTATTATTTTGTTTCGCTCTTCATCCATTTAGCAATGATTTCTTCAAGTTCACCGCTATCTTTCATTTTTTGCAATTCTGCATTAAACTTTTCTGTTAGGTCGCTGTCTTTTGGAAAAGCAATTGCATACCCTTCTTCTTCATCTGTTTCAATTTTATGAACTGTTAATGTTTTATTATCAGCTAAATAGCCTTTGGCTACTTCTTCTTCAACAATCGCTGCATCAACACGGCCAGCCATTAACTCTTGAACAATTTCTGGAATACGGTTGCGTTTTTCTAGCGTCATGCTAGTGCCTTCTTTATTTAATTTATTCGCTAATTCTTCTTGAACAGAAGCTAGCTGAACTCCCACTTTTTTACCTTTTAAATCTTCTACTGTTTCAATGCCACTATCTTTTGTCGTCATAATCATATTAGCAGCCGAATAATAAAGCTCGCTGAAGTCTATTGTTTTCTTACGTTCGTCCGTAGGAGTCATCGCAGACGCGACAAGGTCCACTGTCCCATTCTCAAGTGCTGTAGGCAAACTGTTGAAATCGATATCTTGAACTTGAATTTCATAGCCAAGCTTATCACCAATGGCCTTGACAATATCCATATCCATCCCAATGATTTCATCACTTTTAGCTGTATCCACAAATTCAAATGGTGCATAATCCGCTGATGTTCCTAGCTTTAACACTTTTTTCGCTTCACCATCACCGTTTTTAGCTTCATCCTTATTATCCGCAGTTCCACATGCTGCTAAAATGCCGACTAATAAGATAGAAGTAACTAGTAACATAAAATGCTTTTTCCATTGCATAGTTATTTTCCTCCTATAACTTTCTTCTTGTTATGTTAGTATGTGTCAAAGTGTAATTGTACGCTGTTCAAATAATCATTCTGTTAATATTCATACACTCCCATGTATTTTAACACACTTTGATGATGATGCAATATAATGGAAAATTAATTTACTGTTAAAAATTTTCAGTTAATTGCTATAGGACAATATTGAAAGAGCTGATAATGTAGATATAGTGTCCTTCATTTTAAAGAAAACTATACAAAACAAAAAAGATCCGTAAAAACGGATCTTATACTTCCTCGCAATATTCATCAAAATACGATTGAAGCTTTTCAACAACAGACATTGGATGATGTCCTTCAATTTCATGACGTTCTACCATCTTTAAAATTTTCCCGTCTTTCAGTAAGGCAAATGATGGCGATGATGGCGGATATCCTTCAAAATATTCACGAGCACGTGCCGTAGCCTCTTTATCTTGACCAGCAAAGACAGTGACAAATTGATCAGGGCGTTTATCATGGTGCATCGCATATGCCGCAGCAGGACGAGCAATTCCGCCTGCACAACCACACACGGAGTTTACCATAACAAGTGTCGTTCCCTTTTGTGCTAACGCCTCGTTTACTTCTTCTGCTGTTTTTAATTCTGTATATCCAGCTTTCGTAATCTCATCACGCGCTGTTTTTACCACATCATTCATTAAAAAATTAAAATCCATTCCCATCTCCATACCCCTTCCATATTCGTTTCTTCTCTATCATAACAATTGAGTTTCACCGATTCAATTAATTTACCTAAGAAAAGCGAAAGCACCTTAGTTACCCCATGCACATGCTGGCAGTTAATTCACTACAATATATTAAAATACTTTCTGATTTGGCAAAGAAAAAGGGACTCCCCATCATCTGTAGAGTCCCTTTCCCTTATTTCTTTTCAAAAGTGTCTAAAAACGTTTGAAATACTTCTTGAACGGCTTTTGTAATTGTTTGATCCCCTGCCATGATTTGATTTTCAAGGACAGGCAACAATTGCTTAATCGTGCTATTTTTATAAAACAGTTGATGAAGTTGACTATTAATTAAGGAATGGAACCACTCTCTCGATTGCCTTCTTCTTCGATCTTCAAATACTCCTGATTGCTTCGTTGTTTCAGAAAACTCCTGCAACATATCCCAAACATCATCAATGCCTTTACCTGTAACGGCAGAGCATGTCAGAGCTTTAGACATCCAGCCTTTTGTTACAGGCTGTAAGAAATGAAGAATTCGGCTGTACTCCGATCGCGTTTTGATAGCACGTGGAAGATTATCTCCATCTGCTTTGTTGACAACGATGCCATCAACCAATTCCATAATTCCCTTTTTCATCCCTTGCAGCTCATCACCTGCTCCAGTTAGTGCAAGCATCATGAAAAAGTCAACCATCCCACGAACAATCGCTTCACTTTGCCCAACCCCAACTGTTTCGATTAGGATAACATCGAAACCAGCTGCTTCACAAAGAAGCATTGTTTCACGCGTTTTCCGATGAACCCCACCTAAAGTTCCTTCAGATGGAGAAGGGCGAATGAAAGCGCGAGGATTTCTCGCTAGCTCTTCCATTCTTGTTTTATCTCCTAAAATACTGCCGCCATTCACAGATGAGCTTGGATCGACAGCAAGTACAGCTACTTTATGACCTAAGCTGCATAAATAGGTTCCAAAAGCTTCAATAAACGTACTCTTCCCTGCTCCAGGCACACCGGAAATCCCAATTCGTAAAGATTTCCCCGTGTGCGGCAAGATAGATTGCAATAGCTCTTGAGCTAGCTCAAAATGATGCGCTGCATTACTTTCAATTAGAGTAATTCCTTTTGCAAGTTTCGCACGTTCTCCTTTAAGAATACCTGCTTTAATATCCGGTATCGAAATGGATTCCCTTTGTTTTTTAACAAAACGGTTTTTAGACGCTTGATTGTGGTCGGCAGCTAACTCGACCCCTTTCATGATTGAAGAATTAAAACCTTCGGGATTATTTGGGTCAACCCATTCCGGTTTTTTATCTTCACTCATTAGTTTACTACTTCCTCATAGCCTAGACGTTTATATACTTCTTGGAGTACTTTTTTAGCTGCTTGCGGAATAACCGTACCTGGTCCAAAAATGGCAGAAGCTCCATTCGCTAATAAGTAATCATAGTCTTGAGCCGGGATAACACCACCAACGATAATAACGATATCTTCACGGCCTAATTTTTTCAATTCAGCTGCAAGCTGTGGCAATAACGTTTTGTGGCCAGCAGCAAGTGAACTCATACCGACAACGTGAACGTCATTTTCCACCGCTTGAAGCGCTGTTTCTTCCGGTGTTTGGAATAGAGGTCCGATATCAACGTCATATCCTAAATCGGCAAAGCCGGTGCTGACTACTTTCGCTCCACGATCATGACCATCTTGTCCCATTTTCGCCATTAATAGACGAGGACGACGACCTTCTTGCTCAAGGAACTCTTCCGTCATTTGAATAACTTCTTGAATTTCATCTTCTTTAGAATATGCTTCGCTGTATACACCGCTGATAGAGCGAATTGTTGCTTTGTGACGGCCTGCAACTTCTTCAATCGCATCTGAAATTTCACCAAGAGAAGCACGAACGCGAGCTGCTTGAACAGCAAGCTCAAGTAAGTTTCCTTCACCTGTTTTAGCTGCTTCTGTTAAAGCTCTCAATGCTGCATCTACTTGTGCTTGATCACGGTTTGCACGCAATTCAGCTAAACGGTTGATTTGGCTTTCACGAACCGCTGTATTATCAATATCCAAAATTTCAATTGGATCTTCTTTTTTCAAGCGATATTTATTCACACCAACAATTGTTTCTTCTTGAGAATCGATTTTCGCTTGGCGTTTTGCAGCAGCTTCTTCAATTCTCATTTTTGGAATGCCTGTTTCAATTGCTTTAGCCATTCCGCCTAAATCTTCAATTTCTTCAATTAAAGCCCAGGCTCTATCAATTAGCTCGTTTGTTAATGCTTCTACATAGTAAGAACCAGCCCAAGGATCAATAACCTTTGTAATGTTTGTTTCTTCTTGTAGGTAAAGCTGCGTATTACGTGCAATACGAGCCGAGAAGTCTGTCGGTAGAGCGATTGCTTCATCCAATGCATTTGTATGCAAGGATTGTGTATGACCAAGCGCTGAAGCATGCGCCTCGATTAATGTACGAACAACGTTGTTAAACGGATCTTGCTCTGTTAAGCTCCATCCAGATGTTTGTGAGTGAGTTCTTAACGCTAACGCTTTCTCGTTCTTTGGATCGAACTGTTTCATTAATTTAGCCCAAATGAAACGACCTGCTCTCATTTTCGCTACTTCCATGTAGTAGTTCATACCGATTGCCCAGAAGAAAGAAAGACGTGGAGCAAATTTATCAATATCAATGCCCGCTTTCATACCTGTACGCGCATATTCAAGACCGTCTGCTAACGTGTAGGCAAGCTCGATATCAGCTGGTGCTCCTGCTTCTTGCAAGTGGTAACCTGAGATAGAGATACTGTTGAATTTAGGCATATATTTTGATGTATATTCAAAGATATCTGCAATGATCTTCATAGACATTTCTGGTGGATAAATATACGTATTACGTACCATATATTCTTTTAAAATATCATTTTGAATCGTACCAGACAGTTTATCTTGTGTAACGCCTTGTTCTTCGGCTGTTACAATGTAGAAAGCAAGAATCGGCAACACGGCACCATTCATTGTCATCGATACAGACATTTTATCGAGTGGAATACCATCAAATAAGATTTTCATATCAAGAATCGAGTCAATCGCTACGCCAGCTTTCCCAACGTCACCGACTACTCGTGGATGATCTGAGTCATAACCGCGGTGCGTTGCTAAGTCGAACGCAACAGAAAGACCTTTTTGTCCCATTGCTAAGTTACGACGATAAAACGCATTAGACTCTTCAGCTGTTGAGAATCCAGCATATTGACGAACTGTCCAAGGACGATTTACATACATCGAAGGATATGGTCCACGTGTAAATGGAGCGATTCCAGGTACGCTATCCATATGCTCTAAGTTTTGATTATCCTCTTGAACGTAAAGTGATTTCACCTTAATTTGTTCATTTGTTTCAAATAAAAGGTTATCGATATTTTGACCAACTGCTGCTTCCGCTTGTTTTTTCCAAGTTTCTACTGAACCTTGTGCAGTAGCTTTTGCTGGATTGATTTTTGAAAAATTAGGTTTTGTCATTTTAGTTCACCCCCAGCGCTTGTAATAATTCTGTTAACATGTCAGCTGCATTTGTTTTTACATGGACAAACTCTTTCACACCAGCAGCTTGCAATGCTTTTTCTAATTCTTCTGCTTGTTTACCTGCTACATAAATCGTTGTTTCAGGGAAAGCCGCTTTCACATCAGCAACAACTTGCTCCGCTAGTTCACCATAAGCTTCATCACTACCGCATACGCAATAGATTGGAAGTTGTGTTTCTTTCACATAAGCAACTGCTTCTTCACTTGTATGACAGCCTTCGCTTGCCACTGTTTCAATCCCGCCTGCAGCAACTAATCCTTTTACGAAGTCTACACGAGGTTTATACGATTTCAATTCTTGTAACGTAATTAAGCCTACTTTCGGAGCTTGGCCATTGCTTTCTTTAAAGGCTGCACTACGTAAACGTAGTTGCTCAAATTGTTCAGCAATACGTTTTAGCTTAATTGGTGTAATCGAAGTTGGATTATTTACAACAACATAAGATTCCACTTCTGCTGCTTTCGGTGCTTTCACTTCATCAGCAGGGTTAGGATATACGTTTGTGCCAATGATGCTTTCTTTTCTTAATGCTGCATTTTGTGCTTTTTTATTGAATACTTCAGCGATTTCTGCTTGAACGATATTTTTTTTAAGTGCTTCAAGAATGCCGCCCGCTGCATCCACTTCTAAAAACTTCGCCCACGCTTGATTTGCAATCTCATCTGTTAATTGCTCCACATAGAATGAACCGCCTGCTGGGTCTACTACTTGTGTAATATGTGTTTCTTCTTTCAAAATTAAGTGCGTATTACGAGCAATTCTTTCTGAGAAATCAGTTGTTTCACCAAATACATGGTCAAAAGGATTGATTTGTAAATATTGAATACCACCGATTGCAGCTGCAAAAGCTTGGTTGGCTGTACGTAAGATATTTACATGTTGATCGTATAATGTTTCTGTCACTTCTGAAGTAAGCGCATGAATATTCATTTTGAAATATTCAGAATCTGCTTCAAATGCAGCTGAAAGTCCAGCCCAAAGTCGACGAGCAGCACGTAATTTAGCAATATTCATGAAATAATTTGAATCAACAGCGAATGAGAATACCATTTTATCTGCAATACTTTCTACAGATAAACCTTGCTTTTGTCCTTCAATCAAATATTGCACAGCTACAGCTAGTCCATATGCAAGTTCTTGAACCGCATTAGCTCCACCGTTATGGAAGACAGATGTTTTAATCAAAATTGTTTTTAAGTCTGCAGAAACTGCTTCATATCCTTGAATCGTTTTTGCCCACTCTGCAAAATAGCTATCTGTATCTTCCGGAATTTGTCCAGTCAATACCCATTCAGCAATCGCATCTTCAGCAAGAACGCCGCTCACTTTTCCTTCTACTGCTTGGAATTCAGGTAATAAATCTTTTTGCTTTCCTTTTAAATCAATGAAGAAAGGTAAAGATTCTAGTGGTAAATCTTTTAATAATCTTGGTAATCTCGCACCGTTTGCTAATAGCTCTACCGGGTACGTAATCGCATTTTGTCCACGATTTAGAACAGCTTTCAAGTTTTCATTTGCTTCCTCTGCTGTCGCACCGCTCACTGGCTGACAAGCAAGCCACGGTTGCGTATGATAACCTGTTGCCGAAATTCCTCGTGTATAAGGAAATGACCCTGGGAGCTCAACTTGACCTTCGCCAGTAGATTGTTGTATATAAAGGGGCTTCAGTGTCACCCCTTCATATGTATTCGTTTGTAATTTATCAACTGTTTTACCTTTTAAACTCGTTTCAACGGCAACCTTCCACTCTTCAAACGAAGGTTTCGGAAAGGATATATTTTTTACATCTTTCAATTCCATCTGTAATCGCTTTCTTATGCTTATACTACAGTTCAGAGCAAATGCTCAAGCCGTATCCATAAGAAAACTGCCCTCCCTTCAATTTTTGAATACCAAACACATTCTAACATAGGTGTAAAAGAATAAAAGAATACAAATGAGCTTGTTATACAATAAGTATGAATCTACAGGAATAACATCATTCGAAAATAAGATTTATTTCATACCTGTTATAAATTACACCCTTAATAAATTTACATGTAGTAGAACAACTCTTCTAAAATAATACGAAAAAACTGAAAATTTGTCGATTAATCTTTTGAAATTTCCTTTATTTTTTATAAAAAAAGTTGATATCATAGGAAAAAACCAGTAAAAACTGGTTTTTTAATCAAAAAATGGATGTATTTTCTTTCGAAAACCCTTCGACAATTTTCTTCACTCTTGCTAAAAAACGACCACAAATTAAACCATCTAATACACGATGATCCAACGACAAACACAAATTCACCATATGTCGAACAGCAATCATATCATCTATAATTACCGGACGTTTTACAATTGTTTCAATTTGGACAATAGCTGCCTGGGGATGATTAATAATCCCCATCGATTGAACAGAACCAAATGAACCCGTATTGTTCACCGTAAAAGTGCCGCCTTGACTTTCTTCCTGTGTAAGCTTACCTGTACGTACTTTTTCAGCTAATTCATGAATTTCACGGGCAATCCCTTTAATGGATTTTTCATCTGCGTGTTTAATAACAGGTACAAAAAGTGCATCATCCGTCGCTACAGCAATGGAAAGATGAATATCCTTTTTTTGAATAATCTTATCACCGGCCCACATCGAATTCATTTCAGGAAACTCGGTTAGCGCTTGAGCGATTGCTTTGACGAAAAAAGCAAAATACGTAAGAGGGTAACCTTCTTTTTGTAAAAAATCATCTTTTAATGAATTTCGTAACATCACAAGATTTGTAGCATCAACTTCAACCATCATCCAAGCATGAGGTGCTTCCTGCTTACTTTTTTGCATATTGGCTGCAATTGCTTTACGAACTCCTGTAACAGGAATCTCCCGATCGCCAGTTGCCGTTGGTAAAGAAAGAGTTTGACTAGATTGTTTTCGAACTTCTGTTGTCGTAACAGAAGGAGCAACCGCTTTTTCCTTCTCTTGGGGTACATTATTTGCTTCTATAAGGGCTAGCACATCTTTTCTCGTAATCCGCCCTTCTTTTCCAGAACCCTCCACTTGCGATAAGTCGATTCCATGCTCTTGTGAAAGTTTTAATACAGCTGGTGAGTAACGCATCTTCATTGAATACTTTTCCAAGAGGGTATCTTGATTTGCAGGAAGTGATTTCGTACTAGAGCTAGCTATTGTCTGTGTTGAGCTCGATTCTTCTACTTCAATTAAACAAATGATTTCATTTACGGCTAATGTTTCCTCTTCTTTAGCGACTAGCTCTTTAATGACACCTGTAAATGAAGATGGGATTTCAGCACTTACTTTATCCGTCATCACTTCGGCAATTGGACTGTATTTTTGTACGAAGTCACCTGGTGTAACGAGCCATTTACTAATCGTTCCTTCTGTTACACTTTCGCCCAGCTGCGGCATTTTCATTTGTTCAATCGCCATACTACTCCTCCTTCTGCGCAGATTTAATACTCAGCTAGCTCACGCATCGCTTTTTCTACTTTTTCTGGGTTTACCATAAAGTATTTCTCCATTGTTGGTGCATAGGGCATTGCCGGAATATCCGGGCCTGCTAATCTCATAATAGGAGCGTCTAAATCAAATAAGCAATATTCTGCAATAATGGCAGCCACTTCGCTTATGATACTCCCTTCCTTGTTATCTTCTGTAATAAGCAGAACTTTCCCTGTCTTGACAGCCGCTTCGATAATACTTTCTTTATCAAGCGGATAAACTGTACGTAAATCTAAAAGATGAACGGAAATCCCATCACTAGCAAGCTTTTCAGCTGCTTGGAGCGCAAAATGGACACAAAGCCCGTATGTGATAACGGTAATATCTTCCCCGCTTCGTTTCACATCTGCCTTTCCAATTGGCAATACATAATCATCCGAAGGCACTTCTCCTTTAATCAGACGATACGCTCGTTTATGCTCAAAAAACAGAACAGGATCCTCATCGCGAATCGCCGCTTTCAATAAGCCCTTTACATCATACGGTGTCGATGGCATAACAATTTTCAAGCCTGGTTGATTAGCAAAGACCGCTTCTACTGATTGCGAATGATAAAGAGCACCGTGAACACCGCCGCCATATGGAGCGCGAATAACAATTGGACAATTCCAATCATTGTTCGACCGGTAACGGATACGTGCCGCTTCCGAAATAATTTGATTGACAGCAGGCATAATAAAATCCGCAAACTGCATCTCTGCAATTGGCCGCATCCCATACATAGCAGCACCAATTCCAACACCAGCAATAGCTGACTCTGCTAATGGCGTATCGATTACCCTCTCTTCACCAAATTGATCAAATAGGCCTTGTGTCGCTTTAAATACGCCGCCTTTTTTACCGACATCCTCACCCAGTACAAACACGCGTTCATCTCTTTCCATTTCCTCACGAATAGCGTGTGTAACGGCCTCAATATAAGAAATGACTCCCATCTTTATTCCTCCCCATATACATGTTTCATCGCATATTCTGGACTCGCATATGGCGCCTGTTCAGCATAATCTGTTGCTTCATTAACGATTTGCATCACTTCTTCATTCAATTGTTTTTCACGCTCTTCATCCATTACACCAACGTCTTTCAAATATTGACTAAAGGTAAACAAAGCATCCTTTATTTTCGCTTCCGCTACTTCCTCTTGTGTCCGATATACTTGATCATCATCATCGCTTGAATGAGGCGTGAGTCGGTAAGAAACCGTTTCAATCAACGTCGGACCATGACCTGCCCGCGCACGATCTGCTGCTTCTTTAACGGCTTGATACACGGCCAACGGATCATTCCCATCAACTGTTACACCTGGTATTCCATAACCGATAGCACGGTCGGATACATTTTCACACGCTAATTGTTTAGAAATTGGTACGGAAATAGCATACTTATTGTTCTCACACATAAAAATAACCGGCAATTTATGAACACTAGCAAAATTGATTCCTTCATGAAAATCCCCTTGATTCGAAGACCCTTCTCCAAACGTCACAAAGGTCACTAATTTTTCCCGATTCATTTTACCTGCCAGCGCAATACCAACTGCATGAGGCACTTGTGTTGTTACAGGAGAGGACCCTGTGACAATTCGATTGCGCTTTTGCCCAAAATGACCAGGCATTTGTCTACCTCCTGAATTTGGATCTTCAAGTTTGGCAAATCCTGATAACATTAAATCACGAGCCGTCATCCCAAATGCCAATACAACACCAACATCCCGATAATAAGGAAGCACATAATCAAGCTTTCGATCAAGAGCAAATGCAGCTCCTACTTGAGCGGCCTCTTGACCTTGACAAGAAATTACAAATGGTATTTTCCCTGAACGATTTAACAACCACATCCGTTCATCAACCCGACGAGCAAGAAGCATTGTTCGAAACATATCCAAAACCATTTCATCACTTAAACCGAGTTCATGGTGTCGTTTTTCAACTTTTTCAACCATTTAAACCCCTCCCTACAGTCTATTAAAAATGTAATGCTAAGCCATCAACTGCAAGAGCCGCTTCACCGATAGCTTCCGATAAACTTGGATGAGGATGAACCGCTGAAGCTATTTCCCACGGAGTTGCATCCAATACTTTTGCAAGACTCGCTTCAGAGATCATATCCGTCACATGCGGCCCAATCATATGCACACCTAACACATCATTCGTCTGTTCATCCGCAATAATTTTAACGAAGCCCTCTGTTTCACCATATACAAGTGCCTTACCAATTGCTTTAAATGGAAACTTTCCTACTTTTATTGTCCATCCTCTTTTCAGTGCCTCTTGCTCTGTATAGCCTACACTTGCTATTTCTGGACTGGCATAAATACATCTTGTAATCCATGAAGGATCTAAAGGTGTAGGCTGCTGTCTTGCTAAATGCTCAACAGCAATAATACCTTCGCGTGCAGCGACATGTGCAAGCTGTAATCCTCCAATACAATCTCCTATTGCATAAATATGAGATTCCTTCGTTTGGTACATGCTGTTCGTTGAAATGTAACCTTGTTCAAGAGCAATCTCAGTATTTTCTAAACCAATATCCGTTACATTAGCGTCTCGTCCGACAGAAACAAGAATTTTGTCTCCCATATATTCTTGAAATTCACCATTCACCTCTGCCTTAATTGAGACAACTTCTCCTGTTTTCAAGGTTTCAGGCAATACTTTTGCTTCCGTCACAATACGAACCCCTTTTTTCCGAAGAATACGCATCATTTCTTTCGCCACTTCTTCATCTTCTTGGGGAAGAATATGCGGAGCATACTCAAGGACCGTTACTTGCACCCCAAAATCGTGCAACAGCGAAGCCCACTCTACCCCAATGACTCCTCCACCGATTATAATGATTGACTGCGGCAATGTTTCTAATTGAAGAGCCTCCTCCGATGAAAGGACATACTCACCGTCAATTGATAAACCAGGTAATGTTTTTGGCCGAGAGCCCGTCGCAATAATGACATGCTGCGGCAACAAAATGGCATTATCACTACCATCATTCATCTCTACAGAAATAGTCCCTGGCATGGGGGAAAAAATAGAAGGGCCCAATATTCTGCCTACCCCTTCATACACAGAAATTTTCCCTTGCTTTAATAAATGTTGTACACCGCTGTAGAGTTTGTTCACAATTCCCTCTTTTCGCTGCTGTACTCTAGCGAAATCTATTCCAACATGGTCCTTTAAAATGCCATATTCTTCACTCTTCTTTACAGTCCTGTATACTTCCGCACTTCGTAAAAGAGCCTTTGAAGGGATACAGCCGCTATGAAGACACGTTCCTCCTAATTTTCGCTTTTCAACAACAGCTGTTTTCAAACCGAGCTGACTGGCCCGGATAGCGGCAACATAGCCTCCCGTCCCCCCACCTAGAATAACAACATCATACTCCTCTGCCATATTACTCCTCCTTCCTCTTGTACCTATCCTTGACTTATTTACGACGATTTAAAATATGTTTTTCATTTTGCACAAATTGACTGCGTGAATACCTCATTCTAGCAATCCGCTCTTCTGCCATACGATTAGCCGCCTTATAGGTTGGTATATTATCACGCTTGGCGATTTCAATTACTTTAGCAATATTGTCATATACGCTCTCAACCTTCTTTAAAGCCCGATCACGATTATATCCTATTAGCTCATCCGCTACGTTGATTACTCCGCCAGCATTAATGACATAATCTGGAGCATAAATAATCCCTTTTTCATGAAGCTGTTCGCCATGCAGTGAGTTCTTTAATTGGTTATTCGCTGACCCGGCAATGACTTTTGCTTTTATGGTTGGAATCGTTTCATCATTCAGAACAGCACCCAGAGCACAAGGGGCATAAATATCACAGTCTACGCTATAAATCTCTGCTGGTTTAACCGCTTTTGCTCCAAATTCATTCACGGCTCGCTGAACAGCGGCTTGCTGAATATCTGTTACAATCAACCGCACTCCTTCTTCATGAAGATGACGGCATAAATGATAGGCAACATTCCCCACGCCTTGGACGGCGACTGTTTTTCCTGCTAAAGAATCGGTACCGAATGCTTCCTTTGCTGCAGCCTTCATCCCTCGATATACACCATAAGCAGTCACCGGAGATGGATTCCCCGAAGAACCAAAGGCAGGTGATATTCCTGTTACATAATCCGTCTCTTCATGAATAAGATCCATATCCTCTACAGTCGTCCCTACATCTTCCGCCGTAATATAGCGGCCATTTAAACTTTGGATATAACGTCCAAATGCACGAAACATAGCTTCGTTTTTATCGGTATGTGGATTTCCAATAATTACGGCTTTTCCCCCGCCTAGATTCAAACCAGCTGCCGCATTTTTATATGTCATCCCTCGTGCTAATCTAAGCGCATCTTCAATTGCATCCTCTTCAGATGGATACATCCACATTCGGGTACCACCAAGGGCAGGGCCTAATGTTGTATCATGAATCGCAATAATAGCCTTTAATCCCGATTGTTTATCCTGACAAAAAACAACTTGTTCATAATCATATTTCTCAAGATATTGAAACATTTCCATAGTAAAATCCCCCGGAAGATGTATTTTCATTTTGTATTGATTAAAATATGAACAGTTCATTCACATGGTTAACCTGAAATAACCTTCTCACTTATATAACATGCAAGTTTGATGCCATTTTGTATAATCTATGTATAAATTAAACAAAAGAAGCCTCTCCCCTTGTATTCATAAGGAAAAAAAGAAGATGCTGAAATAGGTTCACAGCATCTTTCTGCACACTCTTGTTTGTAAAATGCACTATTTTTTGCATAGTTAAGCAAAATATTGCATGCAATCATTTGCACAAATTAGTTTTTTCCATTTTATAATATAAGCTTCTTACCGAAATCCCTAATGCTTTAGCGGCCAATGTTTTATTACCTTTAAAGGTTTGTAACGCTTGTTGAATCACTTTCGCTTCATAAGCTCCGACCATCTCATTTAATGACTCACCGCTTTTAAAAGAAGGTGTAAACAATACCGCGGATTCCTTTGAATGCTCGGCACTTGTACCTACTAAATTTGGAATATGCTTGGCCTCAATCACTTGTTCATTGAGCTTCATTAAAATAATCGCTCGCCCTAAAATATTCTCTAACTCCCGAACATTGCCTGGCCAATCATACTGCCTTAATTTCTCAATCGCATCTTCTGAGATTCCTTCAATACCTCGCCCATATTCTTGATTAATCTTATGAATTAAATGCTCTGCTAACTCCTTCATTTCCCCTTTTCTTTTTCTTAAAGGAGCAATAAAAATAGGCATACGATTCAACCGAAAATAAAGATCTTCTCGAAAACTCCCATTTTTAATAGATTGTTCTAAATCAATATTCGTTGCAGCAATGACACGTACATTAATTGGAATTGGTTTTGTTCCGCCAACTCTCATAATTTCGCGCTCTTGCAGTACACGAAGCAGCTTTGCTTGAATTTTCGGAGTTAACTCGCCAATTTCATCTAAAAATAAACTGCCGTGATTTGCTTCCTCAAAAAAGCCAATTTTCCCGCCGCGTTTTGCACCTGTAAATGCCCCATCCTCATAGCCAAACAGCTCGCTTTCCAACAAAGATTCGGAAACAGCCGCACAATTAACACGTATAAATTTATTAAATTTCCGGTCGCTTTCATTATGAATCGCATGAGCAAATAGTTCTTTTCCTGTTCCTGATTCACCGCGCAGCAGCACCGTTGCTGGCGTTTTCGCAGAAAGCTTAGCTTGTTCAATCGCCAGTACCATATCATCAGACTGTCCAATAATATCCTCAAAGGAATATTTCGCTTGTAATGTTCGGATAAGTCGCTGAGCATGCTTTAATTCAGTCGTTAATTTTTGAATTTCAGATACATCATGTATAACCCCAACACTTCCTTTCAATTCTCCATCTACAATAATAGGGGCTACATTAACAATAACCTCTTTTCGTCTTGGACCAACACACATATTGACACCACGAACAGGCTTTCTCGTTTCTAGTACTTGCATATGCATGCTGTCGCCTTCATAAATATCCGTTGTCGCAGGTTTACCGATTACCTGTTCCTTCGTCAATCCAGTAATCCTCGTATAAGCTGGGTTTATTAGCAACCCTCGTCCTTGTTCATCTACTACGGAAATAGCTTCATCACTCGATTGGATAATCGCCTCAAGCATCGTATTCGACTCTGTCTTTAATTTATGTATAAGCTGTTGTTTCTCTTTCGACAATTTAGCGATAATCTGCGCTACACTACCAGGAATCAGCAATGCTTCATGACCTTTCTCCCTTCTTATCTCTTGAAAAACAGACTCATTTCCCGATGTATCGATAATAATGTCTGCCTTATTTGTATATTCATTTTTCCATGATAATGCTGTAGGAATATGGAAACCCTTCGCTAACTGCATCCCGGGTGCTTCTCGATTAATATCTACCATACAGAGAACCGAAAAAGCATCACTTTCTAAAAGAATATTTAAAAGGGTTGTACCTCCTTGACCCGCGCCGACAATCATGACGTTCTGCATCTAGGTCACTCCTCTCCCTGCAAAAAAAATAGTCCACCTCTATTTTAATCCTTATATTGGAAACTTGACAAATAATACATATTCTTTATCATTTTTATTATAAGGGAAATTATTGGAAGGGATTTGAACCAAATGAAACGTTTAATCGCTTTTACAATCCTATTTATCCCCGGAGCATTGGCCGCTTACGGTATTAAGCTTATGAGAGATATGTTATTCGCCATTCAACAACCGCCTTATCCTGCGCTTTGGGTACAATCTATAGCTGGTCTTCTATTTACAATCGGCGGGATTGCCTTTATAGCTGGATTTATTCTTCACCGTGATCGTAAACGTCATAAAGTTCAAAGCCGATTTGATAAAATGAAACTGCCTTAAATCATAAAAAAAACCGAGCTCTCTGATGCTCGGTTTTTAATTCGTCATAGAAATCAGCCAATCCCTTACTTGTTTAGCAAGTTTGGGATCATCTGTAATAATGCCGCTACAGCCTTTCTTAAAAAAATGCTTCATTTGCGCTTCTGTATTAATCGTATAAGGCCGAATAGCTACCCCTGCATTCAATGACTCTTTAACGATCACATCATGAGCAGCTCGAAATTGAGGATGAATTCCTTTGGCAGCAATTGACTTCGCATAAATCCATGGCATAAATATTCCTTCTCGATAATTAAGAGCTGTTTCTATATCAGGAGCTAAGCGGTAACAATAGACAAGGCTGTAATGATTAAAAGAAGCTAATATAACTCTATTTTCAAACCCATACCTTCGAATTAATTGAATCACTTTTTCCTCTAATCCATGATACTCAAAGACCGTGTTTTTCAATTCAATAATACAGCTTAATTGATTAGTTTGAAGCCAATCAAATAACTCCGCTAATGTGGGGATTTTTTCAGACACTGATTTCCCTTTATGACCAAAACTAGCATTTAATTTTTTTAACTCACTTAACTTCCAATCCTTTACATAACCTTTTACTCCAGTCGTTCTATTCAATTTCTCATCATGAATAATGACAACTTCTCCATCCGCGGATAATTGCACATCTACTTCTATTCCATTCGCACCCACTCGCTGTGCTTCTATAAATGCACCCATTGTATTTTCCGGGTGTGTGCTTGCTGCTCCTCGATGGGCAATAATATGCATCATAAACACTTACCCCCTTCATAAAATTTACTATCTTTTCATTTTTATGAAGAGGGATAAACATTTAATAGTGGTTATTTTTCAAAGTACATATTGTTGTCTTGTACAAAAAACGTTCCTTTCGTTGATTCTACTAGCTTCTTCCTCATACTTTTAATTTGTAAATTTGTATCTGGATAAGCAACTTGTCCAATCGTAATTTCTCCGTCACCCTTTGATTCGAGGATTCCCATTAATATCTTACGCTTTTGGTCAAACTTAAAAATATCTTCGGTAATTTTTTCAAATTCTAATGTGGTTTGCTCATATTGTTTATTTTGAACAGCATTCAGTTCATCCATAAAGGTATCGTACACATTTAACCGTTCTTTAATATTCTCAAGTTCTTGAATTTTTGTTTTATAATGAATCAATATTTCATTTAACTCTTCTTTCAGCTGATTACGATTGAAGCCTTCTACATGAATAAACGTTTTACGTTCCATTTGATTTCCGATAATCCCTGCTCTTACTTTCCCGCGCGCTTCAATCACGCCTCCAATTAATTTACCGTACCGTTCGTCTGTTATAATATTTTGCCCCTTTAAGGTACTGCCCAGTGAATAATAACCGATATGAATATTTCCCCCAGCCTCTAAACAACATTCATTTGCATGCTTAACGTAAATATTTCTCCCTGCAGCAATTTTGGATTTACCTTTTCCAAAAATACCACCCTTAATAAAGACATCTCCTAGCTTTGATTCAATCATTTCAACATTGCCCACACCAAGCTCACCTAAAATCGAAATGTCTTTCGTTGCAATGACTGAAAAACCGTCCAATACTGTTCCTTTAATTGTCACATTTCCATCAAAATTAATATTTCCTGTTTCTACACCAACATCCCCCTCAATGATAGAGTGATTTCCGACAGTGACTTTTCCTGAATGAAATTCGACTACACCATTGATTAAAGCGCGAAGAACAATCTTTCCATCCTCTTTAAAAGCACCCACTGTTTTTGGATCATAGAGAAGCTTTTTATTTTTACCATTTGGAATAATGACATATTCCCCTGTAATGGTTCTTCCAGGAATCGAACTGGTTGGAGGAATTTTCTCTCCAAGCCAATCCCCTTTTTCCACTTGATCCAAGAAGTTCATATCATAATAGTCAGCTTTCCCATTATCACGAATGGCAGGCTTTCGTTCTGAACGTTTATAATATGTAATTACTGCATCACTTCCGGGCACAGGTTCTTGCCCTTTAGCAATCATAATACTTTCATTCACAACTAGCTCATTTTGAATTACATGTATTAGAATCCCTTCCGTAATTTTCTCTTGATTAAGATGGTTGAATATATCGGAGACGATTTCGGAGTAATGCTGTTGAAGGTATTGATTTGTACAATTCAGTTTTATAGAAGCAGACATTTTGTCTGAAGTAATTCCCCATTCAATAATTGGTTTTTTTCTGCCCACACGAACTTTACTACCACTTGCAGCTGTAATTACATCATTAATGCTCTTCAAATCTAAATCTAATTGTGGATTTTGAACCATAATCGAATGAATCTGCAAAAACGAGCAACCTTTTTGATAGACGGTTAAATAAATGAGCCCATCTTCTTCCTCTAATAACATTTCATCATTTTTTTCGATAATCATAGGAGTACCTCCGTTAACCAACTTTTGGACTATTTACATATTATTATATAACAATCGTTTCAGAAATTTTGACTAAATTATGAATAATTTGTACCAACCCATAAGTAAGCGTTATCAAAAAAATAATCCCCAATAACTATAAGTATCGGGGATTCCTAACTCTCTCATGAAGCTTTATGTTCTAAGCGAAGCTTGTCTGCTACCATTGCAATAAATTCAGAATTCGTCGGTTTAGCTTTTGTCATACTGACGGTATAGCCAAACAAGGATGAAATCGACTCAATATTTCCTCGGCTCCAAGCAACCTCAATCGCATGTCGAATAGCTCGCTCTACTCGGCTTGCTGTTGTATTATATTTCTTAGCAATATCAGGATATAATACTTTTGTAATCGAGCCCAATAATTCAATATCATTGTAAACCATTGCAATAGCTTCTCTTAAATACAAATATCCTTTAATATGGGCAGGTACACCAATCTCATGGATAATGCTTGTAATACTCGCATCGAGATTTTTCGGTTTTGCTTCCGGTTGTGTACGATAGGCTGTTTGTGCGGTATTCTTCATAACCACTTGCCCTTTTCCGCTCACCTGACGAATATGGTTTACTAAACTCTCTAGATCGAACGGTTTTAATATAAAATAAGCCGCTCCTAAATCGACTGCTTTTTTTGTAACATCTTCTTGACCAAATGCAGTCAGCATGATGACATGGGGCATCGTTCCCCTTTGTTCGCGCAATTTTTCAAGCACACCTAACCCATCTAAATGAGGCATAATAATATCGAGAATCAAAATATCAGGATGAACGTTTTCTAGCATATTTAGACATTCCTGCCCATTATGTGCAACAGCCATGACTTCCATATCGTCTTGAGCTGATATATATTCTTCTAATAAAGCCACAAGCTCTCTATTATCGTCCACAACGCACACTTTAATTTTTTTCACGCTTGATTTCCCCCTCTACTATAAATTGGTCTTGTTTTTCTTTTCGACAATAGAAACAAAATACCTTTTATTTTTAGGAAAATAATGCAAATAATATTTTTCCATATTTCTACTATATTTTAACTTTTCTTAGCAAACACATTTGAAAATTGTCAAAAAAACTTTTCTTCGATATATTCTATCATAAAATCTTGTCTATTTACTAAACCTTTTCTTCCTACTTAACAGCCTACCCTAAAAACAAGCAATCTACAAAGGCAAAAAGTCTGTAATTTTTTGTCCAGGAGAAAAAATTCATCAGCATGCGTTCTGTAACGACATTAATTAAGCATACAAAAATAAAAGAAGGCGAACATTCGCCCCCTTTAACTCGCCTTATTAACGACTGGTTTTTCATAAATATTAATGCCTGCTTCATTTAACATCCATTCGATATGAACACCGTATCCGCTTGTAGGATCATTAACGAATACATGGGTTACTGCTCCAACTAATTTCCCATTTTGAATAATTGGACTTCCACTCATGCCTTGAACAATCCCACCTGTTTTCTTTAAAAGCTCCTTGTCAGTTACCTTTAATACCATTCCCTTAATAGCCGGGAATTTTTGTGGAATGGAACTAACTATTTCTACATCAAATTCCTCTACTTCTGATCCCTCGACAACCGTTAAAATTTTCGCTGGACCTTCCTTTACTTCATGAGAAAGGGTAATAGGCATCTCCTTATCCATAATCCCATTATCAATTTGTTGATTTAATTTTCCAAAAATACCAAATGGACTATTACGATTGATATTTCCTATCACTTCTCGATTCGATGAAAAACGAGCAAGTTTTTCTCCAGGATCACCGTTGCTCCCTTTTTCAATAGATGTAACAGTCGATTGAACAACTTGTCCATCTTTGACAACAATCGGCATTTTCGTATCCATATCCGAAATAACATGTCCAAGTGCTCCATATTTTTTAGAAGTTGGATGATAAAAGGTCATCGTTCCAATTCCTGCTGCGGAGTCACGGATGTATAGACCTAGTTTATACGTCCCCTCGTTCTTATCTTTTAAAGGAAGTAAGGACGCTTTTAGTTTTTCTTGATTTCGTTGAATATCAAGCTTCAATGGCTCACCTTTTTTTCCTGCTTCTTGAACAAAAGGAGTAACATCACCCATTTTTTTTATCGTTTGGCCATTAATTTTTGTGATAATGTCGCCAACTTGAATTTTAGCCATTTCTCCCGGTGATTTTTTTCCTTCTGACGTAGCAACTAGATGATGACCAACAACGAGTACACCTAGTGTATTTAATTTCACACCAATAGATTGGCCCCCTGGGACTACTTTAAAATCTTCTAAAACCTGAACATCCACTTTCTTAACCGGCAAGCCGGCCACATCAAGAAGAAGTTCGTTTGTACCTGGCTTATCAGCATCTAACATGATAGCCGAATCATCTTTATGAATCGTAACACTAGCTGTACTTGCGTTTACATGTTTAGCTGAAACGGGTAAGGATGTAGAAATATTATAGTGACTTCCCTCAAATAACACAAGGTGATTGGGAATTAAGAATACTTCACGCAATGGCTGGTATAACCCTAATGTTAATAGCGAAATCAGGAGAATTCCACCGATGATTTTGTTTAACATTGCAAACTTCATTTATACACTCTCCTCGCTATTTACACGCTTATGGCTACATCTTTAATTTAGCCTTCCTTACAAGCATTTATAACCTCACAACGAAATAAAAGCTATCCGAATATGGATAGCTTTTCAAGACATAGTTTTTTTAAGATGTGACTTTAATTTTATGAGCTTGTTGAATTAATTCATTAGCATGTTGCTTCGTTAAATCAGTAATTTCAACACCAGCTATCATCCGGCCGATTTCTTTTATTTTTTCTTCCTCAGCTAACGGTGTAACAGATGTATGTGTTCTTCCTTCTGTCACTTTTTTAGCAATAAACAAATGCGTATCAGCCATTGCAGCAACTTGAGGTAAATGAGAAATACAAAGTACTTGAGAACCTGTAGCTACTTTGTAAATTTTTTCTCCAATCGATTGAGCCACTCGCCCGCTTACTCCTGTATCAACTTCATCAAAAATAATCGATGTAATCCCTTGATGCTGCGAAAAAATACTTTTTAAGGCCAACATAATACGGGACATTTCACCGCCAGAGGCAATTTTCGATAACGGTTTTAGCGGTTCACCAGGATTCGTTGAAATATAAAACTCCATGACATCAAGTCCTGTTCGATTAATTTCTCTGTCGATTGTTTCATCAAATGTATGAGCCGTTTGATGAAAATGAGCTTCGAAAACGGTTTTTTCCATATATAATTCTTTCAGTTCTTGCTTAATTTTTTTCGTTAATTGCTCTGCATAGGTTTGACGAAGACTCGATAAATGTTTGGCCTCAACGAGTAAATCTGCTTTAATCGAGTTTAACTCCTTTTCCAGCTTAGCAATATGCGTTTCACGATTAAGCAACGTTTCAATTTCTTCTTCAATCTTTGCTCCGTATTCGACAATTTCCTCAATCGTACGTCCGTATTTACGTTTCAATTGGTTAATTTCATTTAGGCGCCCTTCAATAAAATCAATCCGTTCCGTATCAAAATCAAGAGAATCCAGTTGATCACGAATCGTTGAAATGGCGTCTTCTAATAAAAAGTAACTATTTGAAACAATGTCTGAACTATTCTTTAAAGATTCATCGAGGTTAGCTGCTTCTTCTAAATGATGCATCGCAATCGATAGCCAATCTAACGCATGCTGTTCACCATTCAAAGCATTGTAGCTCGTTTGCAAAGCTTCATGAATTTTTTCATAGTTATTAATTTTTTTTCGTTCCTCAAGAAGCTGCTCATCTTCGTACAGCTTCAACTCAGCCTTTTGAATTTCATCAAATTGAAACTGAATTAAATCGAGTCGATGCACCATTTGCTGCTCGTCCTGGCTGAGACTTTTTAACTGCTTCTGAGCAGTGTTATAGCGCTTATATAGCTTTTCATATTCCGAAAGCGCTAGCATAATCTCTTCCCCGCCAAATTGATCAAGTAAAGGTAAATGAAGACGTTCATCCATCAGCTCTTGATGTTCGTGCTGTCCATGAATATCGATAAGCGTTCGACCAATTTCACGTAACGTAGCGATGGTCACAAGCTTTCCATTTACTCGACATACGCTTTTGCCACTCGTAGACATTTCTCGTCTTATAACAACCATGCCATCACTTATATCAATCCCAAATTCCGATGCTTTAACAAAAACAGGGTGCTGCGGCTCATCGATTTGAAATAACCCTTCGATTTCAGCCTTCGTTTCCCCATGTCGAATAAACTCCGCTGACCCGCGTCCCCCTACTAATAAGTGAATAGCATCAATAATAATGGACTTTCCTGCTCCTGTTTCTCCAGTTAGCACCGTTAAGCCTTTTTCTAAAGAAATCGCTAAACTATCTATAATGGCAAAATTTTTAATCGATAATTCTGATAACAAAATTCCTCACCCCAAACCGTCTAGAGCATATCTAAAAATTTTTGAGCAACCATTTCTGCTTCTTTATCCGAGCGACAAATAATTAAGCATGTATCATCGCCACCGATTGTTCCAAGAATCTCTTCCCAATTTAAATTATCAATGAGTGCACATATCGCCTGAGCATTTCCCGGAAGCATCTTCATAACAAGCAAGTTATTCGCTGCATCGATTTTAACAAAAGCATCTACTAACATTCGCTTAAGTTTTTGCTGAGGATTAAAACGCTGATCCGCAGGTAAACTATATTTATAACGTCCATCTGGTAAAGGAACTTTCACAAGATGGAGCTCTTTAATATCTCGAGAAACCGTTGCTTGAGTTATATTATAGCCCGCACTTTTCAGCTGATCGACTAAATCATCTTGCGTCTCTATATCATTATTTGTAATAATATCTCGAATTTTTATATGCCTTTGCCCTTTATTCATGTACGTAAAAGCACCTCTCATTTTTCCAGGCTATATTCCATATTATTAGTCAAATTTTGTTCTAAAACAGGGGTTTGTACAGCCTTCAATATTATTAATGGTAGCGTATTTTTATACAATTGTACATGTATTTCTGCTCCTCTGCCAGCCCTCTTACATCCAACAATTGTATAAAATACATATGAAATGTCAATTTCAAACGAAATAAGACAAAATCAACAGCGTTCTATAACATAACCGTGATAAAAAAAGCTCCTCTAGCCAAAATCTAAAGGAGCGACAAATTATTCTTTCTTAAACTGAGCATGAGCTTCATTCACGATCTCATCAACTGACTGACGAAGAAAGTTCTCTCCCGTTTGTTTTGAGCCCTGCCAACTAAGGTGTAATAAAAATTCAATATTGCCATCTCCTCCAGTAATCGGAGAGAACGAAGCATTTTGGACATCGTATCCTTCTTTGACAGCAAACATAATAATTTTATTCAACACTTCTTTGTGAATTTTAGGGTCGCGAACAATTCCTTTTTTCCCGACTTGGTCTCTTCCTGCTTCAAACTGTGGTTTGACCAGTGCAATCACATCACTGTTAGCCACAAGCAGCGTTTTAAGAACGGGTAAAATTAATGTAAGAGAAATAAATGAGACATCAATGCTCGCAAAACTTGGCATCTCTCCGTCCAAATCAGCAGGTGTTACATAACGAAAATTAGTCCTCTCCATCACTTTTACCCGCTCATCCTGACGAAGTTTCCAAGCTAATTGATTATAACCAACATCCACCGCATACGACATCACGGCTCCATTTTGCAACGCACAGTCCGTAAATCCACCTGTTGAAGAACCGATATCTAAAAGAATTTTGCCCTCAACAGTTACATCAAAGGTCTTCAGCGCCTTTTCAAGCTTTAGTCCACCTCTTGAGACATAAGGCATGACTTTTCCTTTAATGGAAAACTCTAAATCAACAGGCACCTTCTCACCTGGCTTTTCATATCGTTCTTCATTGGCGTATACAAGTCCAGCCATAATCATTCGTTTTGCTTTTTCACGTGTTTCAGCTAGTCCTTGTTGTACAAGGAGAACATCTAGCCTTTCTTTCATTACTTTCATCGCTTCATGCCCTTTTTTGTTTTTTCGGTGTCATTCGTTTAATTTTCTTAACTGCCGCTTCGGCTGTTAAATGGATTTCTTCCAACAGTTCATCGACACTGCCATGTTCGATAAAGTAGTCTGGAATTCCCATACGGTCAATAATTGCACCGTAAAATCCTTGTTCTTGAGCGTGCTCCATCACCGCACTACCAAACCCGCCTTGAAGAACCGCTTCTTCAATCGTTAAAATAGGAACTTTACTACCTAGTAATGCATTTAACATATTCTCATCCATCGGTTTAATAAAGCGAGCATTTACAACTTTAACAGAATAGCCTTCCTTCTCCAGCTGTGTGGCTGCCTTCATCGCTAGCGGAATTGTTGTACCAAAGGTTAAAATAACAGCATCCGAGCCTTCTTTAAGCACTTCCCAACTACCAATTGGAATTTGCTTTAACTCTTTGTCCATTGGTACTCCGGAGCCATTTCCTCGTGGGAAACGCATCGCAATCGGCCCATCATCATATTGAATCGCTGTATTCACCATATGCTGGCCTTCGTTTTCGTCCTTTGGCATCATTAAAACGATATTCGGCACGTGACGAAGAAATGCAATATCAAAGACCCCTTGATGTGTTTCCCCATCTGATCCAACAAGCCCCGCTCGATCAATCCCGATAAAAACATTTAAATTTTGACGACAAATATCATGCACAACTTGGTCATAAGCTCTTTGTAAAAACGTCGAATAAATGGCTAAAAACGGTTTCATTTTTTGCGTAGCAAGCCCTGCCGCAAACGTTGCAGCATGCTGTTCGGCAATGCCGACATCATAGAAACGTTCAGGGAATTCACTAGCAAAGCCCTCTAACTTTGAACCAACAGGCATGGCTGGTGTAATGGCTACAATTCGCTCATCCTGACGTGCTAACCTACGAACAGTCTCACTTACAAGCGAACTCCATGCGGGACCGTTGCTATGTGACTTAACAAAATCACCCGTTTCAATCTTATAAGGACCCGTTCCATGCCAATTTCCAGTCGTATCCGTTTCAGCAGGTGTGTATCCTTTTCCTTTTTTCGTAATAACATGTAATAAAACGGGACCTTTTATTTTTTTCGCATAACGGAAGTTTTCAAACAAATCTTCGTAATTATGACCATCAACCGGCCCCAGATACGTAAATCCTAATTCTTCAAAAAACATTCCTGAAACGAGTGCATATTTCAAGCTGTCTTTTAGACGCTCTGCTGTTGCTGCCAATTTACCGCCAACTGCTGGTATCTTTTTCAACAACCACTCTAATTCGTCTTTAGCACGATTATATTTGCCATCTGTACGAAGTCGACCAAGCACAGAATGAAGTGCACCAACATTTGGTGCAATGGACATTTCGTTATCATTCAAAATAACAATCATATCCTTCTTTTCATCCCCAATATGATTAAGTGCTTCGAGTGCCATTCCACCCGTTAAGGCACCATCTCCGATCACAGGCAGAATATAGCTTTGTTCTTGTTTAATATCCCGTGCAGCCGCCATTCCCATGGCAGCAGAAAGAGAAGTAGAACTATGTCCGGTTTCCCAAACATCATGCTCACTTTCAACCATCTTCGGGAACCCACAAAGCCCCTTATATTTCTTTAATGTATCAAAATCTTTAGCTCGTCCAGTTAAAATTTTATGAACATAAGATTGGTGCCCTACATCCCAAATAATTTTATCTTTTGGACTATCGAATTCCTTATGAAGAGCAATCGTTAATTCGACGACACCTAAATTAGGACCGATATGACCGCCTGTTACCGATGTCTTTTCAACGAGAAATCGACGAATATCTGCACTTAATTCAACTAATTCCTCATTGCTCAAGCTCTTCAAAAATGAAGGGTCTTTTATAGATAGAAGATCCAAACAGGACCACTCACTTTCTGTCATTTTCGGCAAACAGCTATTACAAAGCAAGCATAACATAAACATTTATAACGCTAGTCCGAAAAATCTTTTTAAGTTGTTTTTATTTATAAGTCATTATAATGTGTATTTTTGAATAAGCAAACCTTTATCGATTTATCGTACTTTTCAGCCTGGCAAAATCGAGTTCTATCTTTATTATACCAAAGCCTGTTCTATAGAGAGAATACGGTTTCTAAGTGAGGCTTTAGTATACGATACGGTCGATTAACAATATGAGGAAACACAGCCAATAGTAAAAATAGCCGCCTGCATCCAAAATGATTTCGGCGACTGTGTACAATCATCAAAAATTTAATTAGTTCCACATATTTTAGCATTATAATTATAGCATAAACCTTAATTCATCACAAATTCGTTACATAAATTAATGGTTACGGTTTGCGATTAAATCAGTCAGTTCACTAAGTAGAATCATTGTAGGCAACTTAGTCTCTGCTAATGCGTCTTGAGCTAATTGAACCTGCTCCGCTAACTTCTCCTTTGCACCTTGTAACGTAAGCAATGCTGGATAAGTACTTTTATGATTAGTCATATCGCTGCCGACCGGTTTGCCAAGTACTTCTTCCGTTCCCTCAATATCGAGAATATCATCGCGGATTTGAAAGGCTAGTCCTAAATGAAAAGCAAACTGCCGTAAATGCTGACGCTGCTCGGCGCTCGCTCCTGCTAAAATAGCACCGGATAAAATACTAGCTGCTAATAGTTTACCTGTCTTATGCTCGTGAATGTATTCTAGCTGTTCAAGGGTCAATTGCTTATTTTCCCCTTCCATATCTGCAATTTGACCACCGACCATTCCTTCAGCTCCTGCAGATTTACTAACTTCTGAAATTAATTCTAATTTCATCTCTGGAGTTACTTCAGAATGAGTCATCTCCGCAATTAATTGAAAGCTATATGTAAGTAATGCATCACCGGCAAGTATAGCAACGGCCTCACCGAAAACTTTATGATTCGTTGGTTTACCACGACGAAGATCATCATCGTCCATACTAGGTAAATCATCGTGAATTAATGAATAAGTATGAATCATCTCAATAGCAGCGGCGACCGGAATAGCACGTTCTATATCTCGACCAAAGGAAGCTAATACAGCAAAAGTAAGCATTGGACGAATTCGTTTTCCCCCTGCTTCTAATGAATAAATCATTGCTTCTTTCACAATAGAAGGAGCCTGCAACTTTCTCACATACTCAACAACTTCCTTCTCAATAACCGCCTTATATTCTCTGGAAAACGCAGCATAGTCTAGCATCACGGTGTTTCCTCCTCTACAGTTGTAAAACTCTCTAATTGTCCATCTTCATTTAAGATTTCTGTTAATTGATTTTCTACCGATTTCAGTTTCATATGACAAAGACGAGATAAGTTCATTCCTTGTTTATAAATCGAGATAGCTTCTTCTAAAGGGACATCTCCCTCCTCTAACTTTTCTACGATTTGTTCTAAACTTTCCATTGCTTCTTCAAATGAAAGCTCTTGTTGATCCTTCACGACTCTACCCCCTCTTGAATTTCTTCAATTTTACATGTAAGTGTACCATCCTTAATCGAGACAGAAATCTTATCTCCTTTAGACACTTGTTTCGTGCTTTTAATGAGCTTCTCATCTTCCCCAAAGATTAGCCCGTATCCTCTTTCCATAATTTGCAGAGGATTGACGGCCGATAAAGTCGAGGTTATATGAACAAATGATTGAGTCTTTTGTTTTAAAATAGCCATCATAGCGCGATTCAAATTTTTATGACGCTGCTCTAATGATTCTTTTGAGCGTTGAAGAGCTTCTGCAGGATGCTGACGTCTTAAGATGGCATCCATTTGCTCTAATGCTTCTTTCTTATTCATAAAATAGCGCTCACTATTTTTCTGTAAACGCTCCGTAGCCCGGTCTAGTTGCTCTAGTTTTTGTTCATACATTTTTTGTGGATAGCGAAACGCATACGATTTCTCTAACCTGGCTAAACGATTCGATTCGAAATGAATCCGTTCCTGCATTGAGCGTGTTAGACGATTTTTTCGGTTCATTAGCCGCTCCAGCACTTCATTCATATGAGGGACAGCCATCTCAGCTGCTCCTGTCGGTGTTGGCGCTCGCAAGTCCGCGACAAAATCAGCAATTGTAAAGTCTGTTTCATGACCGACTGCTGAAATGATAGGCAGATCAGAATCATAAATAGATTCGGCTACGATTTCTTCATTAAAAGCCCAAAGCTCTTCAATAGACCCTCCACCGCGACCTACAACCAATACATCCGCTTCTCTTCGCTCATTTGCCTTCGATATCGCTAAAGCAATAGACTTTGCAGCATTTACTCCTTGTACAAGTGCAGGATAAATAATCACTTTGGCAATCGGGTAACGACGCTTAATCGTTGTTAGAATATCTCTTAAAGCAGCTCCTGTAGGCGATGTAATAACCCCAACAGTATGAGGATAAGGAGGAATCGCCTTCTTATGCTGCTCGCTAAACATTCCTTTTTCCTCAAGCTTTTTCTTCAATTGCTCATAAGCTAAATATAGATCACCAATTCCATCAGGAGCCATATGTTTTACATAGACTTGATACTGTCCACTTGCTTCATAAACCGTTACATCACCGCGTACAAGTACCTTCATCCCATTTTCCGGAACAAACTTCATCCCTCTAGTATGGGCCGAAAACATGACGGCTAAAAGACGTGATTTTTCGTCTTTTAACGTAAAATACATATGTCCGCTTGTATGCTGTTTAAAATTCGAGATTTCCCCTCTTATATAAACATGCTGTAAATGCGGATCCACATCGAACTTTCGCTTAATATATTTAGTTAGTGCCGAAACGCTCAAATATTGTTGTTCACTCATATTTTAAATTCCGTCTCCTTATAAGAAAAGCGCAAGGCGCCCGTCATCGCCGACAAGCATAAGATAAGCACTGATGGAAGACGTTCTTTGCCTTCCGAAGCGATTATCTAAACGATAAAGCCGATGGCGCCCAGAGCTAAACATTAAAACATGTCAAACAGTTTATACTTTCTTGCATTATTAAAAAAGCGGTCTCTTGTTATTATAAAACAAGAAACCGCTTCATCGAAATATTTTAACGACTTTTTAACATTTTAAAGCAGATTGGCGTACATTATATGCTCTTTGAGCTGATTCTATAGTGTTTTGCATTAGCATTGTAATCGTCATTGGTCCAACGCCTCCTGGCACTGGTGTTACATAAGAAGCTTTGCTTAACACATCTTCATAGTCAACGTCCCCGCATAGTTTTCCTTCTTCATTACGATTGATTCCTACGTCAATCACGACCGCACCCTCTTTAATATGCTCGCTCGTAATTGTATTTCTTCTCCCAACCGCTGCAACAATGACATCAGCCTGTTTTGTGAAATAAGTCAAATCTTTTGTTTTAGAATGACAGTACGTTACCGTCGCATTTGCATTTAATAGCAATTGTCCCATCGGTTTTCCAACAATATTGCTTCGGCCAACAACTACAACATGCTTGCCTTCCAAATCATAATTAATATGTTTGAGCATTACCATAACTCCATATGGGGTACAAGGTAAAAAAGCTCTTTGTCCTGTCATCATTCTTCCAATATTAATTGGATGGAAGCCGTCTACATCTTTCTCCGGTGAAATAGCTTCAATAATAGCTTCCTCATTAATATGAGATGGTAATGGAAGTTGAACTAAAATCCCATGAATTGAGTCATCTTGATTCAATTCATTAATGTTTTCAATTAGTTCTTCTTGTGAAAGTGTAGCAGGTTTTTTAATCAACACAGAATGCATACCTAAATCAGCACATGCCTTTTCTTTATTACGCACATAAGTCTGTGAAGCTTGATTATCTCCAACTAAAATTACAGCTAAACCAGGCACAAGACCTTTTTGCTTTAATTGTTCTACCTCTTCACGAATTTCTTGTCTCACTGCCTGTGCAATTTCTTTCCCATTAATAATTTGAGCTGTCATGATTGTATCCTCCCAATAGTAATTATGCTGTAAAAGAAATTGCGGTGGCATCCGATTAGCTAAGCTTTTAAAAGCCTAAATGAGCTTTCACTTTTGATAAAACGGCATTTACAAAGCTGCTTGATTGATCGTCACCGAATTTCTTAGCAATCTCAATCGCTTCATTAATTGCAACACTAACAGGAACATCTTCACTGTAGGCCATTTCATAAACAGCCATACGAAGTAAATTCCGGTCAATATTCGCCAGTCTTTCTAATTTCCAATTCTCTAAATTCCCACGGATGATTTCATCCAATTCTTCACGTTTCCCTGTAACACCTGTGATTATTGCTTCTAAATAGTGATCAGGTTCTGCACCATTCAATACGCTTTCCATCGCATCTTGTACTTCTGCTCCAACGATATCGATTTGATACAATGCTTGAAGGGCTTTTTCACGTGCTGTTCTTCTTTTCATCATATTACTCCTTTAACATCTACTATTATATCTGAAAATGCTTGCACAGACGAACATTAATTTATAAAAAAACAAAAATATTAAGATTTTCTTTATTTTATCCATAATATCCATCGTTCTTTTTCATCGGCTTTGTTACTTACGATACTTTAATTAGCAACATTGTGTAACACAGCCTTTTTATCAAACTTACTGTGCCCATTTTTCATAACTTTCTTACATCCATCTTATCTACTCTAACAGAAAATAAACATGAATTAAAGGATAACTTCAAGCACTTACACATCTTGCAAGCGTTTCAAGGAAAACGAAACAGCCTTACGACAAAAAACCCGGCTATTAGCCGGGTTTTTCGAGGATTCGTTTAGAATGATTAAATATCTTGCTCGTAATCTGCTTCCTGCTTTGCGTTTTCGAATTGTATTCCGACAACATGTACGTTTACTTCACCAGCATCAATAGCGGTCATGTTTAACAAAGCTTGACGAATGTTATCTTGTACTTCTTGCGCAACTTTCGGAATAGAGACTCCAAACTTCATGACACAATAGAGATCCACTTTAATTGCTTCTCCAGTTAAATCGACTTTAACACCTTTGCCGTGATTTTTCTTGCCCAGCTTTTCTACGACACCTGTCGCAAAATTACCGCGCATATGAGCAATCCCGTCAACTTCGGATGCAGCAATCCCCGCAATGACTTCAATTACTTCTGGAGCAATTTCAACCTTGCCAAGTCCACTATTATAGTCAGTCACTTCAAGCAATTGATTTTCTACTTCACTCATTCCAAGCACCTCCTATCTTCCTTACATTATGAGTTCATTACATCATAAATATCAAGGAATTTCGTATTAAATTCTCCTGAAACAAACTGATCATGAGAAAGTAATTTAAGGTGGAACGGAATTGTTGTATGAACTCCTTCAACGACAAATTCACTTAAAGCACGTTTCATTTTGTCAATTGCCTCTTCACGAGTTGGAGCGTGAACAATCAATTTCGCAATCATTGAATCATAGTATGGTGGGATTGAGTAGCCTGGGTATGCCGCTGAATCAACACGCACTCCGAAACCGCCTGGAGCAAGATAGTTTTGGATCTTTCCAGCTGAAGGCATGAAGTTTTTCGCTGGGTTTTCAGCGTTGATACGGCACTCAATAGACCAACCATTGAATGTTACATCTTCTTGTGAAATTGATAACTTTTCACCAGATGCCACTCTGATTTGTTCTTTAATTAAGTCGAAACCTGTTACCATTTCTGTAACTGGGTGTTCTACTTGGATACGAGTGTTCATTTCCATGAAGTAGAACTTACGAGCTTTGTAATCAAAGATAAATTCAACTGTACCTGCACCAGAGTAGTTAACTGCAAGTGCAGCTTTTACAGCAGCTTGACCCATTTCTTCACGTAGTTCGCCGTCAAGAGCTGGTGATGGAGTTTCTTCAACAAGTTTTTGCAGACGACGTTGAACTGTACAATCACGCTCTCCAAGGTGAATCGCATTGCCATGGTTATCAGCCATAACTTGGATTTCAACATGGCGGAAATCCTCGATGAATTTCTCAATATAAACACCTGGGTTACCGAAAGCAGTTGCCGCTTCTTGTTGCGTGATGTTGATGCCTTTAATCAGGTCCTCTTCTGTTCTTGCAACACGGATCCCTTTACCGCCACCGCCGGCTGTAGCTTTAATGATTACTGGGTAACCAATTTTACCAGCAAACTCTACACCTTCTTCAACGCTTGCGATAACACCTTTTGTACCAGGTACAATCGGAACATTCGCAGCTTCCATCGTACGACGTGCTACGTCTTTTGTACCCATTTGGCTGATTGCTTCTGGGCTTGGTCCGATAAACGTAATGTTTACGTCACGGCAAAGCTCAGCAAAGTCAGCATTCTCAGCAAGGAAACCATAACCAGGGTGAATAGCGTCAGCCCCTGTTTTCTTCGCTACGCTAAGAATATTCGTTGTATTTAAATAGCTATCTTTTGATAGTTTAGGTCCAATACAATATGCTTCGTCAGCAAGTTGAACATGAAGGGCATCTTTATCAGCTTCAGAATAAACTGCTACTGATTCAATCCCTAGTTCTTTACAAGCACGAATAATACGTACTGCAATTTCCCCACGGTTTGCAATTAATACCTTTTTAATCATTTTGGAACAACTCCTCACTCAGGCTTTACTAAGAATAATGCTTGACCGTACTCTACAAGCTCGCCGTCTTTAACTAACACTTCAACGATTTCACCGTTTACTTCTGCTTCGATTTCATTGAAAAGTTTCATTGCTTCAACGATACATACGATTGAATCGCCAGTTACTTTATCGCCAGCTTTTACATATGGATCAGCGTCTGGTGATGGAGATTGATAGAAAGTTCCAACCATTGGAGAAGTGATTTTATGTAATCCTTCTGTATCTTGAGCTACAGCAGCTACTGGTGCAGCAGCTGGTGCTGGAGCAGCTTTTGGAGCTTCTACTGGTGCAGCAGCTGGTGCTGGAGCAGCTTTTGGAGCTTCTACAGCTTTCACTTCTGGAGCTGCTGTTGGGTAAACAACTGTACCTACTTCTGTTTTCTTTAATTTAATTTTTGAACCCTCTTGTTCAAAAGAAAATTCACTAATGTTTGATTGATCAACTAATTTAATAATTTCACGAATTTCTTGTACTTTCATCTTGGCACTCCTTGTCTTGTTTTAATGTTTTGGTTGAGGCATCTTTTCAGTAACTCTCAACTACAGTCTGTCCGCACCGAAGAGAAAAAAACATCCTTAAAAGAAATTTACTCTGTCAAATTACATGCTATCTTCAATAACTTTCTTCATGAAACGTCCGCTAATAATGTAGACGTTTACTTCAAAAAAATTCTGAAGAATTCACATATTTTAATAGCTAGAGCGGATTACTATTAGTTCTTTAAAATTACAAGAATTAATACCTTACCTGTAGTATAACAGAGATTTCATTACTGTGGAATATTATTTTCAAATCAGTAAAAAAAAATTATTATCTAGCCCTTAACATCATACGATACAATCTACTGAAAATTCAATAATTAGTTTATCAAAAATACATAATCCACTTAAAAACTAGCAGAAAAAACCTAAAATTAACCATGTAATAATCAAACTACACTTACAGATTATTGAATTCAAAACCCAAAAAACACTTCTAATATAACATTTGTAAAAATATTCAAATTAAAAATCCAATAAAAAGTAATCGCTTACATCATTTTTATTAAAATTCAAAAAACTTTTTATCTTCCCTCTCTTTTATCCCTTATATTTCCTAATAAATTTCAAAAAAAGTCCCTTTCGTATAAAAGAAAGGGACTAAAATTTTACTCTTTTAATCTATAAAACTGTTGTGTATCAGATCATCCTATTTCCTTCCTTATTTTTCTACCTGGAATTCTACAGAAATATCGTTAGCATCTTCTATTTCTCCTCGAACAAGGCGCATAATTTTATTTGCATCAGCTGCCGATTGCTCTTCAGCTTTTACCGTCACCTTCACATCGTCCCCATCTACACGTACAAGAGCCGCATCAAAATCTAGCGAAACAATCATTCCTTCTAGAATATTTTCCTTTACTTTAATCTCACTTAATTGTTCGACCGCTTCATAAGCAGCGTTTCTTTCCTCCGTACTTAGCTCTGTATTCCCCATTTTTTCTGTTAATTCTTGGCTTAATTTAGATCGTTCATCATCAATTTGCATACGTAAAGCGTCAAATGTATCGTCTCCAGAAGTAATCGCTACGGATGCTTCAGAATCTTTTTTCGCTTCCTCATCTGATTTTGTGTCTGACTTTGTATCAGATTTTTCTTCTTTCTTTGTGTCAGTTGCATCAGGCTTCGCTACTGATTCTGATTCTGATTCCATTTCGTCTCCAACCATGGCATTTTCATTTTGTTCATTCTTTTGCTGTTCCGATGTCGCTGCATTTTGTACATTTTCAGGAGATGTTAAATAATAGACAGATAAGACGACGACAAGACTTAACATCGTTAATAACCATACTGTTTGTTTTTTCAATAACATAGTATACACCCTCCTATTTTTTAGGCATTACAGATACGCGATGGCTTGGTACATCTAAAGCACGAGTTACCGCCTCTACAATCCATTTTTTTATTTGGATATTTTCAGCACCTTTGGCAACAACTAATACACCGCTAACACTAGGCTTTTTCGTTTGTGTAACAATTGGACCCTCTTTATCACCATTTTTTATAATAACGAGCTGTTCATCAATCGAAGTATCTTCTACGGTTCGCTTCCCACCTTCTTGATCAGCTTCTTCTGTCACCTGTTTTTGGGTTACTTTATTTCTTTCAAATTCTTTCTTCTCTGTTGCATCCACATAGATGACAACTTTCACATCACTGACACCCGCAATCATCTCCAGTGCTTCTTTCATCTCATTTTGTAAATACACTTCATACTCTCGTGTTGTTTTAAATTCTGATTCGTTTTTCTGACCAAATACTTCGGCGTCTTTTGGTTCTTCCTTATTGTTAAATACGGATTGAAGTTTCTCATTTTGTTCCGGTTGATTAGCCGTAAATAAATTACCGACCATCATAATCCCCATTCCAAGTAGAACGATGATAAAGACATATACATAGAGTGATGGCTTCTTATCCTTTTGATTTTTATGTTTGTTCAAAAATTGAGTGAGCCAGGATAATGGACCTTTTTCATTTTTCAATGGTTTAGTCCCTCCTTTCCCCGGCAATTTGAATCATTTCTTCATCAATGGACCAAGTATTTGCTAGGAATTGTTTCACATCTGCATAGCGTGCATCATCTGTCACAAGAGCACGCTTTGTATCAATCTCTACCTTCGCAATGGCTTCAATGGTTTCATCCTCTTTTACTTCTGATAGGCTAACCGTAATATGTTGTAAATTCTCTGGTTCTGGTTTCTCTTCATCCTTAACAGTTACCTCAATATCCTGAATCTCCATTTGATACTTCTCCATCAGCTCCTCTTCTGCCTCTGCCTGTAATTGGACAGCCATTTGTTCTAAAATATATGCACTTTGGGCAGCTTGTATTTCTTTTTTCTTCGATTCTGTTAAATTTCCAAGTGACTGAGCCTCTCCCTGCTCAAATTGAATCGTCGCAGAGGCTAGAACATCATCAAAATTTGTATGAAGTAAACGTAGAATCGGTGTAATAATAACCGCTATAAGCAGCAGCCCAATCACCATTTTTGAATACTTTTGCAGAGCTGAGTTTGGAAGCAGCATATCGATGACGGTCGCTAATAGAATAAATATAATAATATTTGAGATCCAACTAGCTAAAAAATCCACGATATCGCCTCCTCTCTAACGAACCATGAGCGTAATATTCCCCGCAGCAATAATAACGGTGATACTTAGAAAAAACATAAGTGACACAATCGCAAGCGCCGCAAAAATAAAGATGATACTTTTGCTAATAATACCGAGACAAGCAATCACCGGACCTCCACCGAGCGGCTGCAATAAACTCGCTGCCAATTTATAGATAAACGAAATCACTAAAATTTTAAGGGCAGGAAATGTGATAATCGCTAATAAAATAACAACTCCAGCCATTCCCACTGTATTTTTTAATAAAACCGATGCATTAATGACGGTATCTGTAGCATCAGTGAACATTCGGCCAACCACCGGAATAAAATTTCCTGTTATAAACTTAGCCGTCCGAATCGTCACGCCATCAGCTACAGCCGAAGAAGTTCCTTGTACGGAAATGACCCCAAGAAAAACCGTCATAAATGCACCGAGAATACCGATGGCAAAGTTTCGCAATAACTGGGCAAGCTGCGTCGCTTTATAATGATCGGTAAGTGTACTGACAATGCTTAAAATCGCCGAAAAGAATAAGAGCGGCAGCACGACATATTGAACTAAAATGCCGCTTGTATTCATCAAAAACATCAAAAGCGGGTGAAAAAAAGCGGCTGAAATGAGCCCTCCCGAAGTAGCAATTAGCGCAAGTAACAATGGAATAAGCGCCATTAGGAAGGAAGTCATCATGTTAATGGTCTCTTTCGTATATTCCATTGCTACATGAAAGCTATTTAACGCTAATATAATGAGCACCATGTACACAATGGCATATGCGACTTTACTAATGGAGCTTTGTTCAAAAGCATTTTGTAAAGATTGCAAAAACATACTAAAGATTGTTAGCAGAAGAAGCGAACCAAGCAGCTTTCCATTCACAAGCAGCTCATGAAAGACAAACTTTGCAATACCTTTAAACCACTCGCTAAAGGAGAATTGCTTCTCTCCACTTACAAAATCCATAAAGCTGCCTTTTTGACTTTCTGGCAAAAAACCACCATACTCTGTAATGACGCTATCCCAAAAGGTTTTTAACTCTTCAAAGTCAATTCTCTCAAGTTGATCTTGTACTAAATCCGACTGCATAATGGGTTCTTGTTTCAATTCATCTTCTTCAGCAGCCTGTCCAACGGTCGTTTGAAAAAAAAGGAACAGCGTGTATACAACGATAAAAAAAAGATGCCGCTGCTTCATAACTTCACCTCATCGACTAGTAGAAATTGTTCATTAACTTGGGAGCATCTGTAAGATGGTTTCGATAATGACCGTTAAAATCGGAATGGCCATCGCTAAAATTAAAATTTTCCCACTTAACTCAATTTTAGAAGCCAATGAGCCAAGGCCGGCATCTTTTGTAATCTGAGAAGCAAATTCAGCAATATAGGCAATGCCGATAATTTTAAGAATCGTTTCTAGGTAAACCGTATTTACATTTGCATTAATGGCCAGCTTTTCAAGCATCATAATAATTTCATAAATTTTATCTGCCAAAAACAAGAAAATAGAACAGCCAACAAAAACAACTAATAAGAAAGCGAAATTCGGCTTTTGTTCTTTTATAATTAAAGCAAGAAAAGCAGCCACGAGAGCAATCCCAACAATCTTTATGATCTCAATGACGCATCCCCTCCTTTACTGAAACAAAAAGACCGATTTAATTTTTTGAAATAAATCTTCTACAATCGAGGCAACCATAAACAAAATATAAATAAAGCCGAATAAAGTAACCCACTGGGCATATTCTTTTTTTCCAACTTGATCAAGAATCGTATGCAAAAAGGCGACAACTAAGCCCACTCCTGCGATTTTAAAAATGATGTCTACTTCAATGCCCATCTTCCATTCCTCCCACTTCTGCTACATCAGCAAAATGATTAATAATAACCCTGATAAAAAACCAAGACTTTTCATCATTTTTTCATACTTTCCTTGCAGGTCGACGGCTTCGCTCTCTTCACGTTCTAAATGAGCCATCGTCAGCATAATTTGCTTTTGCTGGTGGTACTTATCGCTTTTGCCTAACATTTCTCCAAATTGCGTAAGAATTTCATACTCTCCTTGCTTTAAAGAAAGAGAGCTCCACACTTCTGTTAAACTTTCCTCCCATGCTTCTTTAACCGTTGTTTCCCCTTGATCAAGCCTTGTGGCAAATGCCGCAAATAAATGATTCAGCGGCTTCGGCAGCTGTTTTTGTAATTTTTGCGCTGCTTCTTTCAACGGGGTATGCCCGTACATAATTTCCGCTTCGAGTGATTGCAAAGCGACTTTTAGTTGCCGTAATTGCCGCGGTCTTGTACTTAATTTTCGGGCAGCCTCAAAACCAGCCCAAGTAGTAGCTATGATAATAATTGCTGCGCCTAACAATTTAAACATGAAGTTCAGCACCTGCCTTCACGTACACCTGTTGTCCTTTTTCGTTCAAAATATGATAGCTCCGGTTTCCTTTATCATCTCGTCTAATTTCAATAAAGCGTTCAAAAATATTTTGAGCTAACAGATTGGCAATAAAGGGACGTTTTTGGACTTCTTGAAATGTATAACCATGCGTTGTAATGATGAGTTTAATTCCCGCATTTACTGCATCTAAAACAGCCAACGCATCTTCCTGTCTGCCAATCTCGTCCACAACTAATATATCCGGTGACATCGACCGAATCATCATCATCATTCCTTCTGCTTTCGGACATCCATCTAACACATCGACGCGAATCCCAAACTCTAACTGCGGTACACCATGAACGCAGCCGGCAATTTCAGAACGCTCATCAACAATTCCTACCTTTTTAGCAGGGATATTGAGCGGCTCATGTCCCGTGGACATAATTCTTGCAATATCACGAAGAATGGTCGTTTTTCCAGTTTGCGGTGCACCGATAATCAATGTATGATGCCATTGATCGTTATATATAGAAGGAATAAGCGATTCGGCGACACCAATCTTTTGCCGAGCAATACGAATATTAAATGAAGAAATATCACGGATTGCTTTTACTGTACCGTTTTCTAAAATAACCTTGCCCGCAAGACCAACACGATGTCCGCCAGCAATGGTTATATAGCCGCGCTTCAATTCCTCTTCTAATGTATATAACGAAAACTGACTCAAATGACTTAATAATTGTTCCGCATCCCGTGCGCTTACCTCATAAGGAATAAAGTATGGCTGTCCTGCCACAGTTACTTCAATTGGTTTTCCAACACGAATGCGTACCTCTTCACTGCGCGACAAAATATCCGGTGGTACTCTAAGAAGCGGATCTTGAATTTTTTTTGGCAAAAGAGCAAGTACTGATTCCATCTAACGTTCCTCCTGTATCCACCATTTCCCTAATATGTATGCAAATCGCCCAGCATTCATGACAAGCTTTCGAAAAGTACGCTAGGCTAAGAGAGGAAAATAAACCGTGAAATGACAGCACATCTAAACAGCAATGTAAAGAATAGAGAAAATCTTTTAAACTAAGAGGGGATTTTATCTTTTCCCGACAGAAAACTCCCATCCTCAAGGAATATGAAGGGCAATAGCCCAATGAGTAGGTGGGAGATGAATATCGGTTGGCGGTATCTAAAACACTTGTTCGTATGGTATAATATTCCTGTAAGTTATTCTTTGAAAACTGAAGATAGGAGGTTGTGACAGGAAAAACGTCTGTCGCGTAAAATCTTCAACGTTCTAATCGCCTCCACACGCACCGAAGTAGCGAAAACCAAGCAGAGTAGGGCGTGTGGCGAGTTCAACGTACAAAATAGCAACACCGCGCAGGAGGCTAATAAGCCGTCTGTACTGCTAACTGTCGGTGCGACAGGGTTAGCCTGCTAAATAACTAGTGGATACACTGGTGTTCGCAGGAATCCCCCACTTCAAGCTTTAGC
>Ga0182746_1000438_pt1 | contig 57629 bp, 60 predicted proteins | sample eDN3rd30CBELigOP_FD_128881 | JGI IMG/M metagenome (GOLD analysis project Ga0182746, IMG submission 128881) | Enriched Organic Plus compost microbial communities from Emeryville, California, USA - eDNA 3rd pass 30_C BE-Lig OP (version 2) (version 2) ...
ACCCCCATCCAAGCTACGCTAACCGCCTGGCGGCGGTAAGCTTCGCTATCCTTCCCCCATCGAGGGGGAAGGGGCGGATCGCCCATCGGCGCGAAAAAGAGGGACAGTCCCTCTTTTCCCGGCCCGCGGGGACTTGCGGCGAGAAAAGAGGGACTGTCGCAGCCGCGTCAGAGGTCGACGCCGTTGGCGATGGCTTCGAGCTTGCGGATGCGTTCCTTGAGGTCGGCGAGCTCGATGCGGGCCGCGCCTTCGCGGGCGCCGCCTTCGATCTCGTGCGAGCGCCGGCCCGTCTCGAGCTCGCGGCTCTTGAGGGCCAGCCAATCCTGCCAGCCCTTGAGCATGGCGCCGGCGACCACCATGAGTCCCATCAGGGTACTGGCGGCGATCAGCAGATCCTGGCTCATTGTCGCTAGTCTCCTTGCCCTCGAATTCTCATTCCTCGCGCAGGCGGTCGATCTCGGCCGCGAGCCGCCTGGTCTCACGGTCCTCGGTGGCGATCCGTTCGAGCACCTTGACCCGTTCGCGGAGCTCCTCGACCTCGCGCTTGAGCGCGGCGTCCTCGCGCTCGACGAGCTTCTCGTTGCCCATGATGTCGGTGGTGATTCCGGCGCTGGCGCGGTGCCTGGTCTTGATGATCTCAGCCACGCAGACCAGGGCCACGATGATGACGATGGCAGTCCAGAAACTCATTGCGCCGTCCCCTTGCTCTCGATCGGCTGCGGCCGGTCGCGCAGCGCCTCGATCTGGCTCGCGAGGTCGTAGCTGCGGTCGGTGACGATCCGCTCGAGCACCGCGAGCCGGTCCTCCGAGGCCTCGAGGCGGTCGACCAGGCGGGCGTTCTCCGCTTTCAGCCGCGCGACCTCGTCGGTCTCGATCCGGGCACGGCGGCGGCGCTTGCCACCACACGAACCTTCCTCGACCGGGAGGCCATGCTTCGCCTGGATCCACGTCTTGAGGATCCCGCCGAACGTGGCGATCGCGATGATACCGAGCACGAATTCCGGTCCACCCCAGTGCATCGTCCTGTCCCCTTCCTGTCCTCTCGACCGTCAGTTCGTCGGCTTGTCGTGCTTCGTCGCGACGAGGGCCGGCTCCTCGCGCAGCCGCTCGATCTCGTGGCCGAGCCGGTAGCCGCTGTCGGTGACGATCCGTTCGACGTTGACCAGGCGGTCCTGCAGCGCGCCGATCTCGGCCCGCAGCTGGGCGTTCTCCTGGGTCAGCAGCTTGACCCGCTCCTTGGTCTCGGCGTCGGTGCCGGGCTTGAGCGACTGGCCCCACATGCCCTCGATCGGGTAGCCGTTCTTGATCTTCAGCCGGGTGTTGTGGACGCTGGCGAGAATGCCTCCCAGCGACACGGCGACCGCCCCGGCGATGACCCAGCCGATGTACGGCAGGACTTGCGGCAAGACCTCCATCAGTTGAGCTCCTTCTCGGGCCCGGCGAGCGCAGGGGCAGGCTCGTCGCGCAGTTCCTCGATCTGCAGCGCCAGGTCGGCCCCCTTGTCGGTGGCGATGCGCTCGAGCACGCGGACGCGCTGTTCGAGCTTCTCGACGTGCGCCGCATACTGTGCGGCCTTCTCGGCCGTGCGGTCGGCGGTCAGCGCCAGTTGCTGCTCCTTGTAGGACATGATCCGCTTGAAGATCGTGCCTACCAGGATGGTCACGGCGATCAGGCCGCCGATGATGGCGACGATTGCAATGGTTTCGCCCGGGCCCATCAGTTGTTCCTTTCCGTTTCGGCCGCTTCGAGCCGATCCTCGACGCGGCGCTGGTCGCGCAGCGCTTCGATCTGCGCGGCGACGTCGTAGCCGCGGTCGGTGACGATGCGCTCGAGCACGCGGACACGTTCCTCGAGCTCGGACGTGCCGGCCGCGTACTGCGCCGCCTTTTCGGCCGCGAGCTTCGCCTGGACCTCGAGCACCTTGCGCTGATGCTGGGTCCAGATGGCGATGACCGGAATGCCGAACGCGCCGAGGACCGCCACGAGGCCGATAAGTTCTCCCATCAGATTTGCTCCCTCTGCACCGGATCCCCGATCCGGGTCCCGGCGGTGCGATCGTCGCGCAGCGCCTCGATCTTCTGCGCCAGCTCGTAGCCGCGGTCGGTGACGATCCGTTCGAGGATCCGCACGCGTTCCTCGAGCTCTTCGATGCGCTCGGCGTCGCGGATGCGCTCCGCATCGGGCCTGCGGGCCGCGTCGGCCGCGATGCGCTTCTCTTCGAGCTTGGCGCGGCTCTGCACCCAGACGATCCCGACGACCATCAGGAAAGGAGCGAGTACCGCGACGGTTCCTGCATCGAACATCTGTTCAATCCCCCTTGGCCGGCGTCAGCGCAGGCGTTCGATCTCGGCCGACAGCCGCGGGTTGCTGCTAACGTAGTAGGTCTCGACCTCGGCCAGGCGCCGATCGATGTCGCGGAACCGGGCGCGGATCTCGCGGGCGGTGCGCTTGGGCGACTGGCGCACGCGCTGCCAGTACCTTTGCTCGTCCTGGTCGACGTAGAGGTGGTCGGGCTTCTTCGACGCGAGCAGGCCGAGGGCGAAGTAGACCGGGATGCCGAAGCCGGTCGAGATGGTCAGGATGACGAAGGCCAGCCGCCACCAGATCGCGTTGATCCCGGTGTAGTCCTCGAGCCCCGAGCAGACGCCCATGAGCTTGGCGTTCTGCTTGTCGCGGTAGAGCGTGGTGCGCGGGCTGTTCACGGGCGGGCTCCCTTCTTCTCGGCGAGCAGGCGGTCGAGCTCGCGCAGCGGTTCGTTGTCGATTTCCCGGTCGTGCCGGATGCGGGCCGGCTTGAAGTCGGGGTTGTCCGAGGCGACCAGCCTCTCGACCGTGTCCATCCGCTCGTCGAGCCGGCGGGCCAGCTGGTAGAGCTCCTCGAGCAGGTGCTCGTCGTCGGTGGTGATCGTCGCCGCGGTCTTCCACTTGGTGATGTAGTGCATGATGATCCACGGCAGGCCGATGAAGATCGTCAACACCACCAGCACTGGGCCAAATTCGTCCACGGCTCAGTTCCCCTTCTTCTTCTCGTCGTCGGCCATGCCGAGCGCGCGCTTCATCTCTTCGAGCTCGGCGTCGATCTTGTCGGCGCCTTCGAGCGCGGCGATCTCGTCGGCGAGGCTCGGTCGGCTGGTGCCGTCGGAGATCGACAGCGCGTCGGCGCGGCCTTCGGCGTAGTCGACGCGGCGCTCGAGCTGGTCGAAGCGGGCGAGCGCCTCGTCGACCCGCTCGTTGGTCATCAGGCTGCGCAGCTTGACGCGGTTCTCGGCGCTCTCGAGCCGGGCGGCGATCTGGGTCTGCCGGCTGCGCGCCTCGCGCAGGCGGTTCTGCAGCTTCTGGATGTCCTGCTCGTAGGCGCGCAGCGCGTCGTCGAGCACGGCGATCTCCTGCTTGAGCTGGTCGGCCATGTCGGCCGCCCGCTTCTTCTCGACCAGAGCGGCACGGGCGAGGTCCTCGCGGCCCTTGCTCAGCGCCAGCTGCGCCTTCTCGCCCCAGTCGGCCTGGAGTTTCTCGAGCTTGACCGTGTGGCGGTGCATCTCCTTCTGGTCCGCGATCGTACGCGCCGCGCTGGCCCTGACCTCGACCAGCGTCTCCTCCATCTCGAGGATGATCATGCGGATCATCTTCGCCGGGTCGTCGGCCTGGTCGAGGAGCTCGTTGAAGTTGGCGGCGATGATGTCACGGGTGCGGGAAAAGATGCCCATCCAGGGTACTCCGGATACGAAGGAATTGACGGTTTCGAGTGGCGAACTGGCAGTCGGGGTCGGGCTCGTGCGGAGCCGCTCGATCTCGCGGTCGAGCCGCGAAGCCTTGCGGGCCGCGCCGCCCATGGCGGACAGGGGGGTGTCCTCGCCCGTCATGCCAGCTCCACGACCGGGGCCGTGACGACCACGGCCTCGGCCGTCGTGCCGAGCTGGTGCGACAGCGCGAAGACGTTGAACGTTACCATCGCGGCAACGCTCACCAGCGCGGCGAGGCCGAGCTTGCTGGTGAAGAACTCGCGGTCGAACATGACGGTGATACCTCCTGATCCCAAGTTGTACCGGCCAGTGAGCAAGAGGCGTGCCAAAACGCGAAATCGGGAGAAATCGCGGCTTCGCGGGCGCGTGGCGCGCGCGGGATATGGTGGAGATTGCCAGCATGTGGGGATTTCCGCTAGAAGTTGGTCATGGATCGGGAATCCCAGCATTTCATCGGCCAGTCGGGCGCCTTTCTCGACGCGGTGGAGCGCGCCAGCCGCGCGGCGCCGATGCGCCGCCCGGTGCTGGTGATCGGCGAGCGCGGCACCGGCAAGGAGCTGATCGCCGAGCGCCTTCACCGCCTGTCGAACCGCTGGGAAGAGCCGCTGGTGATCATGAACTGCGCGGCGCTGCCCGAGACGCTGATCGAGGCCGAGCTGTTCGGCCACGAGGCCGGCTCGTTCACCGGCGCGACGCGACACCGCGTCGGGCGCTTCGAGGAGGCCGATCGCGGGACGCTGTTCCTCGACGAGATCGGCACGCTGTCGATGGCCGCGCAGGAGCGGCTGCTGCGCGCGGTCGAGTACGGCGAGGTCACGCGGATCGGCTCGTCGCGCCCGATCAGGGTCGACGTGCGCATCGTCGCCGCGACCAACGAGGACCTGCCGAGCCTCGCCGCGCAGGGCCGCTTCCGCGCCGACCTGCTCGACCGGCTGAGCTTCGAGGTCATCACGCTGCCGCCGCTGAGGGTGCGCGAGGGCGACATCGACGTGCTCGCCGACTTCTTCGGCCGGCGCATGGCGGCCGAGATCGGCTGGGAATCGTGGCCCGGCTTCGCCGACCACGTCCGCCGCCAGCTCGACGAGTACCCGTGGCCGGGCAACGTGCGCGAACTGAGGAACGTGGTCGAGCGCGCGGTCTATCGCTGGGACGACTGGACGCAGCCGATCGCGCACATCCAGTTCGACCCGTTCGACAGCCCGTGGAAGCCGGCGCCTTCGCCGCCGCGCGAGGGCAACGGCGCGGTGGCGCCGGCAAGCCCGGCGGCCGCGCGGCCCGCGGTGGCCGACTACGATTCGGTCTCCGACCTGCGCGCCGCGGTCGACGCGCACGAGCGGGCGATCCTCGAGCACCACCTCGGGCGCAACCGCTGGAACCAGCGGCAGACCGCGAAGGCGCTCGGATTGACCTACGACCAGCTCAGGCACTGCATCAGGAAACACGGGCTGAGCGAGCGCGCGCCCGAGTGACTGCGGCTTCCTTCCGCTGACCGCTGAGTCCCGCAGCCGCCGGCCACCGCAAAGGGACCGGCGGACCATCCCGCGCGACGAACCGGGGAAATTCGCAGCACCGCCGGGGGTTTCTCCGATGTCGGACGCCGGCTCTGGCCGCAGGCTCGCGCCGGGGATCGCCCGAGCTTTGCCGACCCCGCTCATGCGCTGGTTGCTCCGCCTGCTGGTACCGTTTCTCTGCGTCCTGTCGCTAGCGGCGCAGGCGCAGGTCGCGACTGTGCGGGTCGAGGCCTACGGCCCGTTCGTCGTGCTCGATTCGCGCCGGGCGGCGCTGGTCGGCAGCACCGACGAACGCTCCCCGGCCGCGTTCCGCGCGATGCTCCGGCGGCACCCGTCGCTCGAGCAACTGGTGTTCGTCGAATGCCCGGGGACCCACGACGACGTGTCCAACCTCGCGCTCGGCAGGATGATCCGCGCGGCACGGCTGGAAACCTACGTCCCGCCGGGCGCCTCGGTCCGCTCGGGCGCGGTCGAGCTGTTCCTCGCCGGGATCGGCCGACGCATCGACGACGGGGCCATGTTCGCAGTCCACGCGTGGCGCGACGAGCGCGGCTACGAGGCGGGCGACTTCGCGGCGGATTCGCCGCAGCATCGCAAGTACGTCGCGTACTACGCCGAGATGGGCATGAGCCGGCGCAATGCCGAGGCGTTCTACGCAATGACCAACGCCGCGCCCCATCTCAGTGCCCGCTGGCTGACGGCCGCGGAGATGCGCGCGTGGATCCAGCCCGCCGGGACGCGCGGCAGGTAGCGAGCGGCGGCTTCCGACCGGGCGGGCTATGCCCCGTCCGAGGATTGGGGTACGACCCGAGCGGGTAACAGGGGGGTATGCCATGAAGGCGGTCCGGACATTGCAGGTGGCGCTCGGGTGCGCCGCGCTTTCGCTGGCCGCGCCCGCGGCCTCGCAGGACGCCCTTCCGGTGACGGATCCGGCGATCGTCGCCGAAGTCGAGGAAGCCGAGCAGCGGGGAAGGCTGCTGTGGCTTTACGACCAGGCGGCGTGGCACGCGACAGACGCGCTGCTCGAGGACATCGATCCGCAGACGGTCGAGAACCCGCGCGGCTACGTCGTCGTGCCGGGCGCGAGCGAGGGTACGCTCGAGACGATCTTCGTGGCCGAGCGGGATGGGACGCTGCGCGAGTTTGCGCGCTACGTCGTGCGCGAGAGCACGGTCGAAGGCGGCGGACCCGTCGGCGACCTGCCGGCGCTGTCGCCGCTTGCCGAGCGATTGTTCCGGGCGCGCCAGCCGGCGATCGAGGCGATGGCCCAAGAAGGCTACGGGCTGTGCAGCGGCGAGGCTCCCAACACGCTGACCCTGCCGCCCGACGAGAGCGGCAACGTCGCCTTCTACCTGCTGACCTCGACGCGCTCGGCCGAAACCTACCCGATCGGCGGACACTACCGCGCCGACATCGCGGCGGACGGCAGCGTCGCGAAGACGCTCCGCTACATGAACACCTGCTTCGACCTGCCGACGGCGCCGCAGAAGGGCCCCGACGGCCAGTCTGCTCATCCCGGGGTCAGCTACCTGTTGGGCAACGCGCCGAGCGAAATCCACGTGTTCGCCAGCTTCCAGTTCGCGGACGGCTACATGGTCGTCGCCCAGCCGAGCCGGAAGCTGTGGTGGGTGAAGAAGGGCAAGATCACGCTGATGAAGGAGGATTTCGGCCCGCCGGAATAGCCGACGAACGCATATTGCTTTCCTTCGCGTCCGCGCCTATCTGCGCTGCATCCCGACATTGTCATGGCAAGGTCAGGTGCTGGCGCCCCCGGGGGCCGGCCCGAAAGGCCTTGGCTTGACGCACATGGAACCCGGATGGCCGATATCGCGCGCCTGATCGAAGTAATCGAACCCGAAGCCGAAGCGCTCGGCTTCGAGCTCGTGCGCGTGAAGCTGACGGGGCAGGGCGACGAGCGGACGCTGCAGGTCATGGCCGAAGACCCGGCGACCGGGCAGCTGGTGGTCGACCAGTGCGCGGCGCTGTCGCGGCGGATCTCGGAGCGGATCGACGCGATCGAGGAGGCCGGCGAGGAGCTGGTCGAGGGCGCCTACAACCTCGAGGTGAGCTCGCCCGGGATCGACCGGCCGCTGACGCGCGAGAAGGACTACGCGAACTGGGCCGGGCACGAGGTCAACGTCTCGCTCAACGCGCCCGTCGGCGAGCATCGCAAGCTGCGCGGCGAGCTGGTCGGCATCGACGGCGGCATGGTCACGGTCGAGGACCGCAAGGCGGGCCGTGTCGCGGTGCCGCTGGCGCAGATTCACTCGGCGAAGCTGGTCCTGACCGACAAGCTGATCGCCGCCACCCGCCCGCTCGACACGAGCGGGGTCGAAGAGATCGAAGAAATTCCCGAGGAAGAGAAGGCACACGACTGATGGCCAGTCCGATTTCCGCCAACAAGGCCGAGCTGCTCGCGATCGCGACCGCCGTCGCCACCGAGAAGATGATCGACAAGGCGATCGTCATCGAGGCGATGGAAGAGGCGATCCAGAAGGCCGCCCGCGCGCGCTACGGCGCCGAGAACGACATCCGCGCGAAGCTCGACCCACAGACCGGCGACCTGCGCCTGTGGCGCGTGGTCGAGGTGGTCGAGGAGGTCGAGGACTACTTCAAGCAGGTCGACCTCAAGCAGGCCGAGAAGCTGCAGCCGGGCGCCAAGATCGGCGACTTCATCGTCGATCCGCTGCCGCCGGTCGACCTGGGCCTCATCGACGCGCAGAGCGCCAAGCAGGTGATCTTCCAGAAGGTCCGCGATGCCGAGCGCGAGCGCCAGTACGAGGAGTTCAAGGACCGCCAGGGCGAGATCATCACCGGGGTGATCAAGTCGGTCGAGTTCGGCCACGTGATCGTCAACCTCGGCCGCGCCGAGGGCGTGATCCGGCGCGACCAGCAGATCCCGCGCGAAGTCGCCCGCGTCGGCGAGCGCGTGCGCGCGTGGATCATGAAGGTCGAGCGCAACAACCGCGGCCCGCAGATCTTCCTGAGCCGCGCGCACCCCGAGTTCATGAAGAAGCTGTTCGCGCAGGAAGTGCCCGAGATCTACGACGGCATCATCGAGATAAAGGCCGCCGCCCGCGACCCGGGCAGCCGCGCCAAGATCGGCGTGATCAGCCGCGACTCCTCGATCGACCCGGTCGGCGCCTGCGTCGGCATGAAGGGCAGCCGCGTGCAGGCGGTGGTGCAGGAACTGCAGGGCGAGAAGATCGACATCATCCCGTGGAGCGAGGACACCGCGACCTTCGTGGTCAACGCGCTGCAGCCGGCGACGGTCAGCCGCGTGGTGCTCGACGAGGAAGAAGGCCGCATCGAGGTCGTCGTGCCCGACGACCAGCTGAGCCTTGCGATCGGCCGCCGCGGGCAGAACGTGCGCCTCGCCAGCCAGCTCACCGGCCACCAGATCGACATCATGACCGAGGAGGAAGCCTCGGAGAAGCGCCAGCGCGAGTTCGCCGAACGCTCGAAGATGTTCGAGGAAGAGCTCGACGTCGACGAGACGCTGTCGCAGCTGCTCGTCGCCGAGGGCTTCGCCGAGCTCGAGGAAGTGGCCTACGTCGAGTTGTCGGAACTGGCCTCGATCGAGGGCTTCGACGAGGAGCTCGCCGAGGAACTGCAGAACCGCGCCGCCGAGGCGATCGAGCGCAAGGAAGAGGCGTTCCGCGCCGAGCGTCGCGCGCTCGGCGTCGACGATGCGCTGGCCGAGATCCCGCACCTGACCGAGGAGATGCTGGTCGTTCTCGGCAAGGCCGGGATCAAGACGCTCGATGACCTCGCCGACCTCGCGACCGACGAGCTGATCGCCAGAAAGCGCGAGGCGCCGCGCCGCCGCAATCCCGAGGCCGGTCCGCCGCTGCGCCGCGACAAGCCGCGCCCGGAGGACAAGGGCGGGGTGCTCGGCGAGTTCGGGCTCAGCGAAGAGCAGGGCAACGAGATCATCATGGCTGCCCGCGCGCACTGGTTCGAGGACGAGGAGGCTCCGGCCGCCGAGCCCGTAGCTGAGGAGGCCGCCGATGCGGAATCCTCGCAATGAGCCGCTAGCGGATCTCGCCATCGCGGAAAGGCGCGGGGCCGGCGACGGCCCCGAGCGCCGCTGCGTGCTGACCGGCGCCCACGGCGGGCGCGACGAACTGCTGCGCCTGGCGGTCTCGCCCGACGGCGAGGTGCTGCCCGATGCGCTCGCCCGGGCCCCGGGACGCGGGGCGTGGATCGGCGTCGACAAGGCGGCGCTGGCCGAGGCGGTCGCGAGCGGCAGGCTCAAGGCGGCGCTGGCGCGGGCGTTCAGGACCGGGGCCCTGACGATCCCGGCGGACCTTCCCGACCGCGCCGAACAGGCGCTGGTGCGCGCGCTGCTCGACCGGCTGGGGCTCGAAATGCGCGCCGGAAAGCTTATCTTGGGGTCCGACCGCATTGCCGGCGACGCGCGGCTCGGCAGGATTGCCGCGCTCTATCACGCCGCCGATGCGAGCGATGACGGCCGCCGCAAGCTCGACCAGGCCTTCCGTGTCGGCTGCGACGCCGAAGGGACTGGTCTTGCAGGCGTACGCCTGCCACTGGACCGCGCGGCTTTGTCTGTGGCATTGGGCCGCGACAACGTCGTCCACCTGGCGCTGGCCGATCGCGCATCGGCCGAGCGGGTCGAAATCCCGCTGCGGCGCCTGCTGCATTTCCTGGGCGGCCGGCGGGCCGCGGTGACCGATGGCACGCCCGCGTTGCGGTAACGCGCGACGGTGAACTGAATTTGAAGGACGAAACGAGTTTTATGAGCGACACCACCGACACCCCGCGCGAACGCAAGCCGCTCGGCCTCAAGCGTTCGATCGATGCCGGCGAGGTCAAGCAGACCTTCAGCCACGGCCGCACCAACAAGGTGGTCGTCGAGGTCAAGCGCCGCCGCGTGATCGGCAAGCCGGGCGAGACGGCCGCTCCGGCCCCCACGCCCGCTCCGGCCGCGGCTCCGCCGCCGGCGCCGCCCGCGCCGCGCAAGCCCGCCCCGGTCGGCGAGACGCCGCAGGAACGCGTCGCGCGGCTCCAGCGCGAGGCCGAGGAAGAACGGCTGCGGCTGGCCGAGGAAGCGCGCCGCCGCGAGGAACAGGAGCGGCTGAAGGCGCTCGAGGAAGAGAAGCGCCGCGCCGAGGAGAATCGGCGCGCCGAGGGCCAGGCCGCCGAGAAGGCCGAACCCGCGCCGGCGCCTGCCGAGACCGCCGAGGCGGCGCAGCCGGCTGCAGAGCCCGAGACCGCGAACGGCGCCTCGCCCGCGCCGGCGCCGCGCAAGTTCACGCCCGTCGTGCGCCCCGAGCCCAAGCGGCCCGAGAAGAAGCGCGAGGAGCCCCGCAAGGGCACCACGCTCGGCCGCGGCGATCGCGACCACCGACGGGCGGGCAAGCTCACCGTCACCCGCGCGCTCAACGAGGACGAGGGCGCCCGCGCCCGCTCGCTCGCCGCGCTCAAGCGCGCCCGCGAGAAGGAGCGCCGCGCGCATTATGCCGGGCAGTCGCAGCCGCGCGAGAAGCAGATCCGCGACGTGGTCGTGCCCGAGGCGATCACCGTCCAGGAACTCGCCAACCGCATGGCCGAGAAGGGCGCCGACCTGGTGAAGGCGCTGTTCAACATGGGCATGATGGTCACCGTCAACCAGACGATCGACCAGGACACCGCCGAGCTGCTGGTCGAGGAGTTCGGCCACAACGTCGTCCGCGTCAGCGAGAGCGACGTCGACATCGACACCAGCGAGGACATCGATCCCGAGGAGACCAAGAAGCCGCGTCCGCCGGTGGTCACGATCATGGGCCACGTCGACCACGGCAAGACCAGCCTGCTCGATGCGCTGCGCGGGACCGACGTGGTCAAGGGCGAGGCCGGCGGCATCACCCAGCACATCGGCGCCTACCAGATCACCACCAAGAGCGGGCAGAAGATCACCGTGCTCGACACGCCGGGCCACGAGGCGTTCACGCAGATGCGCCAGCGCGGCGCCAACGTGACCGACATCGTGGTGCTGGTGGTGGCCGGCGACGACGGGATCATGCCGCAGACGATCGAGGCCATCAATCACACCAAGGCCGCCGGCGTGCCGATGATCGTGGCGATCACCAAGTCGGACAAGCCGGAGTTCAACGCGCAGAGGATCCGCGAGCGCCTGCTCGAGCACGAGGTCATCGTCGAGGCGCTGTCGGGCGAGGTGCAGGACGTCGAGGTCTCGGCCAAGACCGGCGCCGGGCTCGACGAGCTGATCGAGAAGATCCTGCTGCAGGCCGAGCTGATGGAGCTCAAGGCCAATCCCGACCGCGCGGCCGAAGCGACGGTCATCGAGGCGCAGCTCGACAAGGGCCGCGGCCCGGTCGCGACGGTGCTGGTCAACCGCGGCACGCTCAAGCGCGGCGACGTGTTCGTCGTCGGCACCGAGAGCGGGCGCGTCCGCGCGCTGGTCGACGACAAGGGCCAGCAGGTCAAGGAAGCCGGGCCGTCGATGCCGGTCGAGGTCCTCGGCCTCGGCGGCGTGCCGCATGCCGGCGACCACCTGACCGTGGTCGAGAACGAGCAGCGCGCGCGCGAGGTCTCCGAGTACCGCAAGGCGCAGGCGACCGCCAAGCGCACGGCGACCGCCCCGGCCAACCTCGACGCGATGTTCGCGGGGCTCAAGAGCGACGTCAAGGAGTACCCGGTCGTCGTGAAGGCCGACGTGCAGGGCTCGGTCGAAGCGATCGTCACCGCGCTGCACGCGCTGTCGAACGATGAGATCAAGCTCAGGGTGCTCAACTCGGGGGTCGGCGCGATCACCGAGAGCGACGTCACGCTGGCCTCGGCCTCGAAGACGCCGATCATCGGCTTCAACGTGCGCCCGAACGCCAAGGCGCGCGAGCTGATCGAGCGGCACAAGGTGGAGATGAAGTACTACGACGTCATCTACCAGCTGACCGAGGAGATCGCCCGCGAGATGGCCGGCGTGCTCGGGCCGCTCAGGATCGAGAACGTCGTCGGCCGCGCCGAGGTCAAGCAGGTGTTCCCGGCCGGCAAGCGCGACAAGGCTGCGGGCCTGCTGGTGCTCGAGGGGGCGATCCGCAAGGGCCTCCACGCGCGCCTCACCCGCGACGACGTCATCGTCAGCGCGACGACGATCGCCTCGCTGCGCCGGTTCAAGGACGACGTCGAGGAAGTCCGCGCCGGGCTCGAGTGCGGCGTGGTGCTGGCCGACACCAACGACATCAAGCCGGGCGACATGCTCGAGGTGTTCGAGGTCGAGGAGCGCGAGCGGACGCTGTAACACGAAGCCTCTCCCCCCTCGGGGGAGAGGTCGGGAGAGGGCCTTGCGCCGAAAAGGGCGCGGGCTTCGGGAACGGGGAGTCGTTCCCCTCGCCCCGGCCTTCTCCCCTGGAGCGGAGAGGAAGTCTTGCCGCAGTACGTCGCCCTGCTCGGATCGATCAACGTCGGCGGCAACCGGCTGAAGATGGACGCGCTCAGGGCGGCGCTCGAGGACGCCGGATTGGCGAAGGTCCAGACGGTCGTCGCCAGCGGCAACGTGCTGTTCGAGCACGACAGGGCGCCCGACGCCGCGCTTGAGCGGAAGATCGCCGAGGTGGTCAGGGAGCGGTTCGGGATCGACTCGTTCGCCGCGGTGCGGACCAGGGCCGAGCTGAAATCGGCGATCGAGGACAATCCCTTCACCAGGGACGGGGAGCCGAAGTTCGTGCACACGATCTTTCTCTCCGAGCCGCTCGACCGGGCGGCGTTCGAGGCGTTCGCCAAGGCCTACGAGGGGCCCGAGCGGCTGGCGGCAGGCACGCGCGAGGTCTACGTCGATTTCGCCGAGGGGGTCGCGCGCTCGAAGCTCGATCCGGCAATGGCCAGGGCCAAGGTGGTCAAGGGCCGCGCCACCGCGCGCAACGTGCGTTCGCTCGCGCGGATACTCGAGAAGATGGACGCGGATGCCTAGCCTCACGGCGATCCGCCATGTCGTCGACGAAGACCTCGGCGTGTGGCGCCCGTGGTTCGAGGAGCAGGGCTGGGCGGTCGCGTGCGTCGATGCGCCCGAGGTCGATTTCGCCTCGGTCGATCCGCTTGCGCCCGACCTCGCGATCGTGCTCGGCGGCCCGATGGGCGCCTACCAGCAGGACCGCTACCCGTTCCTCGTCGAGGAACTGAAGTGGATCGAGCGGCGGCTCGCCTCCGGGCGCCTGCTGCTCGCGGTGTGCCTCGGCGCGCAGCTCGTCGCGACGGCGCTCGGCGCGCGGGTCGGGCGGATGGAGCACAAGGAGATCGGCTTCGCGCCCATCGCGCTGACCGACGAGGGGCGCCGCTCGGCGCTCGCGCCGTTCGCACAAGGACCGGTGCTGCACTGGCACGGCGACCAGTTCGAGCTGCCCGAGGGCGCGCGGCTGCTGGCCTCGAGCGCGTTGTGCCCGCACCAGGCCTTTGCCTGGGGCGAGCAGGTGCTGGCGGTGCAGTTCCACGCCGAGACCGACCGCGCGACGCTGGACCGCTGGATAGCTCGCCATGCGGGCGGGCTCGCGCGGGTCGGCATCGACGTCGCGCAGATCGGCGCCGACGCGGCCCGCTACGGGGACGATCTCGCGAGGGCCGGGCGGGATATGCTTGCACTCTGGCTCGAGGAGCGCATCTAGGCGTCATGGCCCGCCAACCCACTGAAGATCGCTCGGTCCGCCTGCTCAAGGTCGGCGAGCGCGTGCGCCACCTGCTGAGCGAGCTGCTGACGCGCCAGCAGGTCCACGACGAGGTGCTGACCGCGCACCAGATCTCGGTCACCGAGGTGCGCATGTCGCCGGATCTCCGCCTGGCCCGGGTCTACGTGAAGCCGCTGCTCGGCAGCGGCGAGGAGGACGTGCTCCAGGCGCTGAGGCGCAATACCGCCTATCTCCAGCGCGAGGTCGCCCAGCGCCTCGGGCTGAAATTCGCGCCGCGGCTGCGGTTCACCGCCGACGAGAGCTTTGACGAGGCCGGGCGGATCGAACGCCTGCTCAGCGACCCGCGCGTGGCGCGCGATCTCGGGGATCCCGGCGAGGACTGAATCAGATACGCGCGAGGCATTCCCCGGGGGAAAGCGGGGCCGCTCCGCTCCCCGGCGCGGCGTCGGCGCGGTAAGCCCGGGCGATGGCCAAGCTCTATTTCTACTACGCCAGCATGAATGCCGGCAAATCGACCAACCTGCTGCAGGCGAACTTCAACTACGGCGAGCGCGGGATGCGGACGATGCTGTGGACCGCGGCGCTCGACACGCGGGCCGAGCAGGCGATCGCCAGCCGCATCGGGCTTGGCGCCGATGCGCACCGGTTCGGGCCGGGGACGAACCTGTGGAGCGCGGTGCGCGAGCAGCATCGCGAGACGCCGCTCTCCTGCGTGCTGATCGACGAGGCGCAGTTCCTGACCGCGACGCAGGTGTGGCAGTGCGCGCGGCTGGCGGACCAGGAGAACATCCCGGTGCTGTGCTACGGCCTGCGGACCGACTTCCGCGGCGACCTGTTTCCCGGCTCGGCGGTGCTGCTGGGGATCGCCGACACGCTCGTCGAGCTCAAGGCCGTGTGCCACTGCGGGCGCAAGGCGACGATGAACCTCAGGACCGACGAGCACGGCGAGCCGGTCATGCACGGGGAACAGACCCACGTTGGCGGGAACGAGCTCTACGTGGCGCTGTGCCGGCGGCATTTTGCCGAGGCGCTGGGGGTTTACCGGTAGGGGGCATCCTTCGCCTCCCCGCATCGAAGGCGAGCCAGCGTCCAAAAAGGGGGGACTGTCCCTGTTCTTGAGCGTGGGGGCGGGCGGCGCGGGGATGGGGACGAGCTCCGCCGGCGGGTTTCGCTCGGAGAGAGGGCTTCCTATCTAGGCTGCGGATGAACGAAACCCTGCTTACGGCGCTTGCGCTGGTTCCAGCCCTGGTGATCGCGATCGTGTTCCACGAGGTGGCGCACGGATGGACGGCGCTCGCGCTTGGTGATCCGACGGCGAAGGAGCGAAGGCGGCTGACGCTGAACCCGATCCGGCACGTCGATCCGGTCGGCACGCTGCTGGTGCCGGGCGCGCTGGCGCTGAGCGGGCTGCCGGTGTTCGGCTGGGCCAAGCCGGTGCCGGTCAACCAGTGGCGGCTCAACAACCCGCGGTTCGGGATGATGGCGGTGGCCGCGGCGGGGCCGGGGACCAACCTCGTGCTGGCGGCGATCGGGGCGGTGCTGCTGAGCGTCGCCATCCGGCTGCTGACGCCGACCGGCGACGAGGCGCTCGGGGTGCTGTCGCTGCTCGCCGAGGGCTACTCGCCGAACGTCGCGACGGGGCCGGGCTTCGTCGTGTTCGCGCTCTATTTCTTCATCCTGATCAACGTGTTCCTGGCGCTGTTCAACCTGCTGCCGGTGCCGCCGTTCGACGGCTCGCACATCGTCGAGGGATTGCTGCCGCGGCCCGCAGCGCGGGTCTATGCTCGGCTGCGGCCGTTCGGCTTCGGGCTGATCTTCCTGCTGCTGCTGGTGATCCCGTGGCTGTTTCCGGGGCTCGGCGTGGTCCAGCGGTTCGTGCTGCCGCCGGTGCTGTGGCTGCAGGACCGGTTCCTCGCCCTCGCCACGCTGATCCTCGGCGGATAATATTATCCGGGGTATATTGTAAAATAAAACCCGGATAATATATACCTCCTGAAAGGAGGTCGCCATGACCCTAACCGTTTTCCTCAAGGACAAGATTCTCGCCCGCGGCTCGCCCGAGGAGGTCGTGCCCAAGATGCGCGAGGTGCAGCCGCTCGAGCGCAGCAGCGACCTGCTCGCGTTCGACGACGAGACCGGGCGCCAGATCGACCTCGACCTGCGGCCCGAAGCCCGGCCGGCACCGCGGCGCGGACGACCGGCGCTCGGCGTCGAGGCGAAGGAGGTGACGCTGCTCCCGCGCCACTGGGAATGGCTCGCACAGCAGCGCGGCGGCGCCTCGGCGACGCTGCGCAAGCTGGTCGAGGAGGCGATGCGCAAGGGGCGCACCGCGAAGGACCACCACGACGCGGCGTACCGGTTCCTCCATGCGATCGCCGGCGACCTGCCGCACTTCGTCGATGCGGTGCGGGAGATGTATGCGGGGAACAAGGTCGGCTACGACCACTTCACGTATGACTGGCCGCGCGACATCCGCGACCATGGCAGGAGGCTGGCGTTTCCCGAATGACCGAGACCGCGACCTTGCCGCAGCCTCACGGCTGGCTCGTACTCGACAAGCCGCGCGGGCTGGGTTCGACCCAGGCCGTCTCGGCGGTCAAGCGCGCGCTGCGCCGGGCCGGCTACGGCAAGGTCAAGGTCGGCCACGGCGGCACGCTCGATCCGCTTGCGGAGGGCGTGCTGCCGATCGCGCTCGGCGAGGCGACCAAGCTCGCCGGGCGGATGCTCGACGCGCGCAAGACCTACGCCTTCACGATCGCCTTCGGCGAAGAGACCGACACGCTCGATCTCGAGGGCGAGGTCGTCGCGACCAGCCCGCACCGCCCGCCGTTCGCGGCGGTGGCGGCGGTGTGCAAGCACTTCACCGGCGAGATCGAGCAGGTTCCGCCGGCGTACTCGGCGCTCAAGGTGGACGGCAAGCGGGCCTACGACCGGGCGCGGGCCGGCGAGGAGGTGGCGCTCGAGCCGCGCAAGGTGACGATCCATTCGCTCACGCTCCCCGGAACAGGGAGGGGGACCGCCGACGAAGCCGGGGCTGGTGGGGCAGGGCCGGGTGGTTCTTCCTCCGATGGGAGCGGTAATCCGGGGGTGGCCGTCCATCCTGCTTCGCATGGTTCCCCTCCCCGTGCCGGGGAGGGCTTGTACTCGACGTTCGCGACGACTTCGGGCCGGCCCGACGGGCTCGATCCGTCGTCGGCGTTGCTCGAGCTGGCCGAGCGGGTCACGCTGGTGGCCGAGGTTTCCAAGGGCACCTACGTCCGCGCGCTCGCGCGCGACATCGCACACGCCCTTGGAACCGTGGGGCACGTCACCTATCTGAGGCGCATCCAGGCCGGCCCGTTCGGCGAATCCCGCGCGATTTCACTGGACATCCTCGAGGAAATCGGTAACGGCGCGCGCCTTGAAGACCACCTCCTGCCGCTGGAGGCGGGGCTGGACGGTATCCCGGCCCTGACCCTCGACCCGGAGAGCGCGCAGGCGGCCCGCCAAGGCCGGGTCCTCTCCGGAATGCTCGAACCCGACGGGCTCTATCTCGCAACGGCCGGCAAGGTCCCCGTGGCGCTGATGGAACTTTCGGGAGGGACGGCGAAAGTCGTCCGGGGCTTCAACCTACCCGATACCGCGGAGTGAAGAGACATGTCGGTCACGGCCGAGACGAAGCAGAAGATCATCAAGGAACACGCCCAGTCGAAGGGCGACACCGGCTCCCCCGAGGTGCAGGTGGCGATTCTCACCGAGCGCATCCGCAACCTGACCGAGCACTTCAAGGACCACCACAAGGACAACCATTCGCGCCGCGGCCTGCTGATGATGGTCAACAAGCGCCGCAGCCTGCTCGCATACCTCAAGAAGAAGGACGTCGAGCGCTACAATGCCCTGATCCAGAAGCTGGGACTCAGGAAATAGCGCAATCGCCCGGCCCGCTTCGGCGGGCCGTTTGCGTATTGCGTCACCCGGCGGAAGCCGGGATCTCGTGCCGCAAGGCACTGAATGACCGAACGAGGTCCCGGCTCTTGCCGGGATGACGAGTGAGGAAAGTAAGGTCATCCTTCGCAATCCGGCGGAGGGGCCTGGGGCTAGAAAGGCCCCGCACCGGACCGGGACGGCATACCCGGCTTGAGGCCCCGCCGCGCAATACGGCGCCGCGGGTTCACGAAGGAAAACCAATGTTCGACACGAAAACTGTATCGCTGGAGTGGGGCGGAAAGACCCTCACTCTGGAAACCGGCCGCATTGCCCGTCAGGCAGACGGGGCGGTCCTCGCCACTTACGGCGAAACCGTGGTGCTGTGCGCAGTCACCGCCGCGAAGTCGGTCAAGGAAGGGCAGGACTTCTTCCCCTTGACCGTTCACTACCAGGAAAAGTTCTCCGCCGCCGGGCGCATCCCGGGCGGCTTCTTCAAGCGCGAGCGCGGGGCGACCGAGAAGGAAACGCTCACCAGCCGCCTGATCGACCGTCCGATCCGCCCGCTGTTCCCCGAGGGATTCTACAACGAGATCAACGTCATCGCCCAGGTGCTGAGCTATGACGGCGAGAGCGAGCCCGACATCGTGGCGATGATCGCCGCGTCGGCCGCGCTGACCATTTCGGGCGTTCCGTTCATGGGCCCGATCGGCGCCGCGCGCGTCGGCTTCAAGGACGGCGAGTACCAGCTCAATCCGTCGATGGCGCAGGTCGCCGAAGGGCGCCTCGACCTCGTGGTCGCGGCAACGCACGACGCGGTGATGATGGTCGAATCCGAGGCCAAGGAACTGACCGAGGACGAGATGCTCGGCGCGGTGATGTTCGCGCACGAGGAATCGAAGAAGGTCGTCAAGGCGATCATCGAACTGGCCGAGAAGGCCGCCAAGGACCCGTGGGAGCTCGACGTCAGCGACAACTCGGCGATGAAGGCCGAGATCAAGAAGCTCGTCGGCGACGACATCGCCGCGGCCTACAAGCTGACCAGCAAGTCGGCCCGCTCGGAAGCGCTCAACGTCGCCCGCGAGAAGGTCAAGGCGCACTTCGCCGACGCCGACGGCCAGACGCTGATGACCGCCATCAAGCTGACCAAGAAGGTCGAGGCGGACATCGTCCGCACCGCGATCCTCAAGGAAGGCCGCCGCATCGACGGCCGCAAGCTTGACGAGGTCCGCCCGATCGACGTCACGGTCGGCTTCCTGCCGCGCACGCACGGCTCGGCGCTGTTCACCCGCGGCGAGACGCAGGCGATCTGCACGACCACGCTCGGCACCAAGGATTCCGAGCAGATGATCGATGGCCTGAGCGGGCTGTCGTACGAAGCCTTCATGCTGCACTACAACTTCCCGCCCTATTCGGTCGGTGAAGTCGGTCGCTTCGGCGCGCCGGGGCGGCGCGAGGTCGGTCACGGCAAGCTCGCCTGGCGCGCGCTGCACCCGGTGCTGCCGAGCCACGACGAGTTCCCGTATACGATCCGCATCCTGTCCGACATCACCGAGTCCAACGGCTCGAGCTCGATGGCGACGGTGTGCGGCGGCTGCCTCGCGATGATGGACGCCGGCGTGCCGATCGCTCGCCCGGTCTCGGGCATCGCGATGGGCCTGATCCTCGAGGGCCAGGACTTCGCCGTGCTGAGCGACATCCTCGGTGACGAGGACCACCTCGGCGACATGGACTTCAAGGTTGCCGGCACCGAGCAGGGCATCACCTCGCTGCAGATGGACATCAAGATCGCGGGCATCACCCGCGAGATCATGGCCAAGGCGCTCGAGCAGGCGAAGGCCGGCCGCGCGCACATCCTCGGCGAGATGACCAAGGCGCTGGGCTCGGCCCGCACCGAGCTTTCGGCGCACGCGCCGCGGATCGAGACGATCACGATCGACAAGTCGAAGATCCGCGACGTCATCGGCACCGGCGGCAAGGTGATCCGCGAGATCGTCGCCGAGACCGGCGCCAAGGTCGACATCGACGACGAGGGCGTGATCAAGATCAGCTCGTCGGACCTGAGCCAGATCGAGGCGGCCAAGAAGTGGATCCTCGGCATCGTCGAGGAGCCCGAGGTCGGCAGGATCTACTCGGGCAAGGTGGTCAACATCGTCGACTTCGGGGCGTTCGTGAACTTCATGGGCGGCAAGGACGGTCTCGTCCACGTGTCCGAGATGCGGAACGAGCGGGTCGAGAAGCCGACCGACGTCGTCAGCGAGGGCCAGGAGGTCAAGGTCAAGGTGCTCGAGATCGACCAGCGCGGCAAGGTCCGCCTGTCGATGCGGGTGGTCGACCAGGAGACCGGCGAGGAGCTCGAGGATTCCCGCCCGCCGCGCGAACCGCGCGGCGAGCGCGGCGGCGGCGACCGCCGGGGTCCGCGCGGCGACCGGGGCGGCCGAGGCGATCGCGAACGCGGTCCGCGCCGGGACCACGAGGAGCGCCCGCGGCGCGAGCGCGAGGATACCGGGCCCGATCCGGACCACCTCCCCGCCTTCCTCAAGGACGATTGAGGTTTGCGGAAACCCTAGCAAAACAAGGCCGTGAGGAGCGATCCTCGCGGCCTTTCTTGCGAGCTGCCGCGGGTCATGGGGTGCCAGTTCGCGCAGGGATCCCTGTTCGGCCAGCCGGTCGACGGGGGCCGATCCCGGACTGCCATTCCGGAAACATTTCGGTCAGGCCAGCCGGCTGACCTCTCCTCGGCGCGCTCCCGGCCTTGCGCTGCAAGGCGGGGCGCGTATTTCGCAGGCATGGGCTCCGTAGAAATACTGATGCTGCCGGGCGCCCCGGACGCATACGCCCCGGAGCCCACGCTTGTCCGCGACGGGCGGACGCCATCCGGAAGCCAGGGCCCGTGCTGAAGATCCGCCGCATCCCGATCGACACGCACCCCGAGAACACGGCGTTCCTGCTGCGGCGCGGAAACGGCTATTCGGCCGAGCAGTATCAGGCGCTGCGCAAGCTGCGGATCTGGAGCGGGCCGAGCGAGATCCTCGCGACTCTGGCGCTGGTCGACGACGAGACGATCGTCGGCGCGGGCGAGATCGGGCTCGGCGAGCAGGCGTTTCGTCGGCTCGGCCTGCCCGAGGGCGGCGAAGTGGCGATCGAGCAGGCGCGCCCGCCGTCGAGCCTCGAGTACGTCAAGCGCAAGATCGAGGCCGACACGCTGCACGAGAGCGAGATCGCCGCGATCGTCGGCGACGTCGCCGCCTACCGCTACTCACCGATGGAGATCGCCGCGTTCCTCGTCGCCTGCGCCGGATTCATGAGCACGCAGGAGACGCTGTCGCTGACCCGGGCGATGATCGAGGCCGGCAACCGACTCGACTGGGACGCGCCATTGGTGGTCGACAAGCACTGCATCGGCGGCATCCCCGGCAACCGCACGTCGATGATCGTCGTGCCGATCGTCGCCGCGCACGGGTTGATCTGCCCGAAGACCTCGTCGCGTGCGATCACCTCGCCGGCGGGCACCGCGGACACGATGGCGGTGCTGGCCAACGTCGACCTGACGCGCGAGCGGATGACGGCGATCGTGGCGCAGGAGAAGGCGTTCCTCGCCTGGGGCGGGCGGGTCAACCTGTCGCCGGCCGACGATGTGCTGATTTCGGTCGAGCGCCCGCTGCGGCTCGACACCTTCGAGCAGATGGTCGCCTCGATCCTGTCGAAGAAGGTCGCTGCGGGATCGACTCACCTCGTCATCGACATCCCGCTCGGCCCCACGGCCAAGGTTCGCTCGCAGCGCGACGCGATCCGCCTGCGCAAGCTGTTCGAATACGTCGCCCGCCACCTCGGCATCGTGACCGACGTGGTGATCACCGACGGGTCGCAGCCGATCGGGCGCGGGGTCGGCCCGATGCTCGAGGCGCGCGACGTCATGGCGGTGCTGCGCAACGAGGACGACGCGCCCGCCGACCTGCGCGAGCGGGCGGTCATGCTCGCCGGGCGCATGCTCGAGTTCGATCCGGAGCTCGAGGGCGGCAAGGGCTATGCCCGCGGGCTCGAGTTGCTGGCCTCGGGCGCCGCGCTCGCGGCGATGGAGCGGATCATCGAGGCGCAGGGGAAGCGGACCGACGAGCCGCAGCTCGGCGTGTTCCGGCACGAGGTGAGGGCCGGGAGATCGGGGACCGTGGCGCAGATCGACTGCGAACGGATCGCGCGGATCGCGCGGCTGGCGGGCGCGCCGATGGACGAGGGCGCGGGGATCGACCTGCTGCGCAAGGTCGGCGCCGCGGTGCGGCCCGGCGACGTGCTCTACCGGATCTACGCCAATTCCGAGACCGGCCTCGGCTTTGCCCGCGATCTGGTGGCCGAGCATCCCGCCTACGAGATCGCCGCATGAGCGTTGCCGTGCTCGGCTTTGCCGACGGCGCGGAGCCGGCGGCGCGGCTGGCCGGCGAACTCGGTGTGCCCTGTCACGAGGTGTCGGTGCACCGGTTTCCGGACGGGGAGAGCCTCGTCCGCGTCCCCGAGGCGCCGGAGACGGCGCTGCTCTACCGTTCGCTTGACCGCCCGAACGCCAAGATCGTCGAACTGCTGCTGGCCGCCTCGGCGCTGCGCGACGGGGGAACCCTTCGACTGGTGCTGGTGGCGCCGTACCTCGCCTACATGCGGCAGGACATTGCCTTTCGTCCGGGCGAGGCGGTCAGCCAGCGGGTGATCGGCGGACTGCTGGCGCAGCACTGCGACGCGCTGATCACGCTCGATCCGCACCTGCACCGGGTCGCTTCGCTCGCTGAAGTGATGCCGGGGATCGAGGCGGTGTCGGTCTCGGCGGCGCCGGTGCTCGCGGCCGCGCTCGACGGCATGGCCGATCCGCTGCTGGTCGGGCCCGACGAGGAATCGCGCCAGTGGGTCGAGGCGATCGCCCGTCCGCGCGGGCTCGAGGTGCTTCTCGGCCGCAAGCGGCGGCTCGGCGACTGCCAGGTCGAGCTCGCGATCGACGGGATCGAGCGCGCGGCCGGCCGCACGGCCGTGCTGGTGGACGACCTCGTGTCGAGCGGCGGGACGATCAGGGCGGCGGCAAGGCTGCTGCGCGAGGCGGGCGCGGCGCGGATCGAGGTGCTGGCGACGCATTGCCTTGCCGCCGAGGACGACCTCGCGGGACTGAGCGAGGCGGGGATTTCGGCGCTGCGTGCGACCGACACGGTAGCCGGACCTGCGAGCGTTGTGCCCGTCGCCGGACTGCTCGCCGGCGAGCTGCGGCGGCTCGGCTGGGTCGACTGAGAGGAACGCGATGCCTGCACAGGGTCCGACACTGACGATTCACGGCGCGGCGCACACCGTTACCGGTTCGTGCCTCGAGTTCTCCCACGGCGGCCGGACGATGCTGGTCGACTGCGGGCTGTTCCAGGGCTCGCGCTCGCTCGAGGCGCTCAACGCCAACCCGTTCGCGTTCGATCCGCGGCGCGTCGCCGCGGTCACGCTGACTCACGCGCATATCGACCACAGCGGGCTGCTGCCGCGGCTGGTGGCCGAGGGGTTCGAGGGGCCGATCTGGTGCACGGCGGCGACGCGCGACCTGCTCGAAGCGATGCTGGCGGATGCCGGGCGGATCCAGGAATCCGACGCCGAGCGGCGCAACCGCCGCAGGGACCGCGCCGGCGAGGAGCCGTTCGTCCCGCTCTATACCGAGGCGGACGCGATGGCCGCCTGGCGGCTGTGCCGGCCGGTGCCGCTGGGGGAATGGTTCGAGCCGGTGCCGGGCTTCCGCGCGCGGCTGTGGAACGCGGGGCACGTGCTCGGCTCGGCTTCGGTCGAGCTCGAGGCGGGCGGCGTCAGGGTGATGTGCTCGGGCGACCTCGGCCCCGAGCACAAGGTGTTCCATCCCAAGCCGGGCGGGCCTGGCGGGTTCGACTACGTGGTCTGCGAGAGCACTTACGGGGCGAGAGTCAGGGACAAGGTCACCGCCGAGGAGCGGCGCCGGCTGCTGCAGGCCGAAGTGCAGGGCGCGCTCGCGCGTGGCGGCAATCTCGTGGTGCCGGTGTTCGCGCTCGAGCGGACGCAGGAGCTGTTGCTCGACCTTGCGATCCTCAACCGCTCGGGCGCGATCCCGCGGGTGCAGGTGTTCGTCGACTCGCCGCTGGCGAACAAGGTGACACAGGTCTTCGCGCGCTACGCCCACGAGCTCGAGGACGTCGCAGGCAGCGACGTGTTCGAGCGCGGCACGTTCCACTTCACCGGCGACGTCTCGGAATCGATCCGGCTGAACTCGATCTCGGGCGCGGTGATCCTCGCCGGCTCGGGGATGTGCGAGGGCGGGCGCATCCGCCATCACCTGCTGCACAACCTCCACCGGCGGGAATCGACCGTGCTGTTCGTCGGCTACCAGGCCGAGGGGACCCTCGGCCGGGTGATCCTCGACGGGGCGGAGCGGGTGCGCATTTCCGGGGCCGACGTGATGGTCCGGGCGCAGATCCGGCGGATCGACCATTACTCGGCCCACGCCGACCAGTCGGAGCTGCTCGAATGGATCGCCGATCGCGGGCCGATCGCGGGCGAGCTGTTCCTCGACCACGGCGAGCCCGACGCGCTCGAAGCGCTGCGCCGCGAGCTGCAGCGGCGCGAGCCCGGGCTGAGGGTGCGACTGCCGCAGATCGGCGAGACCTACCGGCTCGCCGCCGGGCAGCCGGCGAAACGCATCGGTACCGGCAACCTCGAGGCGCAACAGGCGATCGGGCGCGACTGGCAGAACGCCTATGCCGAGCTGGTCACGGGGCTGAAGAGCGACCTCGCGCGCATCCGCGACGAGAAGAAGCGCGAGGAAGCGATTGCGCGGATTCGCGAGGTGATCGAATCCTACACCGAGTTCCGCGACGGGCGGCGGCAGGGAAGGAAGCCGCGCGAGCGCGCGAAAGGCTGAGCTTGGCTTATGCGCCGAGCGACATTATGTACCGCCTGATATGGAAACGGTCACGGCAGTCCGCGGTCGCCCGCGCGAGTTCGACGTCGACGAGGCGCTGGCCGCCGCGCTGCGCGTGTTCTGGGAGAAGGGCTACGACGGCGCCTCGCTGACCGACCTGACCGAGGCGATGGGGATCACCCGGCCGAGCCTCTACGCCGCGTTCGGCAACAAGGACGAGCTCTTCAAGCGCGCGCTCGACCTCTACGAGAAGGAGAAGCTGGCCTACATCCGCGGGGCGCTCGAGGCGCCGACCGCGCGCGGGGTGGCGCAGCGCCTGATCGAGGGGACGATCGAGAACATCACCAGCGAATGCCCGGGCTGCCTCGGCGTGATCACGGCGGTCAGCTGCCGCAGCCCCGACTCGCCTATCCGCGAGGACATCCGCGCGCGCACGCACACGCTGCGCAGCGCGCTGGTCGAGCGGATGCAGCGGGCCATCGACGAGGGCGACTTCACTGCGCCGGTCGAGGCCGAAGCGATGACCCGCTACCTGCTCGCGGTGGTGCAGGGGATTTCGGTGCAGGCGGGGTCGGGGGCCTGTCGCGAGGAGCTGCAGAAGGTGGCGGAGGCCACGCTGGCGATCTGGCCGGGACGCTGAAAGCCCAGCTTTGCTGCGCTGCGCAAAAAAATATCGAGCGGTATAAAATTCCCGCTTGACCTTAACCGCAGATTACATACTTATCGGTACATAACCCGAGAGGGTGATTCCTGCGTGCCCTCGCGCTCGCCAGGAGCCCCTTCCGTCTACCCGAGTGCGCGCCGCAGGGCCCGGAAAGCCTCGCTTCCGGGAACGGTGACGCACGCCCTGAGGACCGAGCGATGAACGACCTGACGCCGATCGAGATGGACGAGCTGGCCCGGCTCGAGGAAGCCGAGAACCCGCTGGTGCGCAGCCGGAGGCTGGGGCGCGCAGGCTGGCTGCTTCTGCTGGCGGCGGTGGTCGCCGCGCTGTCGTGGTACCTGCTGCGTGGCGGTCCTGCGCCGGCCGCTGCGCCGCCGATGCCGGTGGTGACCGTGGCCACGCCGCTGCAGCGCGAGATCACCGAGTGGGACGAATACATCGGTCGGTTCGAGGCGAGCCGCGCCGTCGAGCTGCGGCCGCGCGTCTCGGGCCAGATCGTCGCGGTGCATTTCCAGGACGGGCAGTTCGTCCGCCAGGGGCAACCGCTGTTCACGATCGACCCGCGGCCCTACCGCGCCGCGCTGGCCGAGGCGCAGGCCGGCGTCGCCACGGCCCGGAGCGACCTCGCGCTGGCGCAGAGCGATCTCGAACGCGCGCTGCGGCTGGTCGAGGACGACGCAGTGGCGCAGAGCGAAATCGACGCGTTGCGGGCGCGGGTCACCGCGGCCCGCGCGGCACTCGCCGCAGCGCAGGCGCGGGTCCGCTCGCGCAGCCTCGACGTCGAGTTCACCACGGTTCGCGCGCCGATCAGCGGGCGCGTGTCCGATCGCCGCGTCGACCCGGGCAACCTGGTTGCGGCCGGCGACGGGCCTGCGGCGACGCTGCTGACGACGATCGTCGCGACCGACCCGCTGCACTTCGTGTTCGACGGATCGGAAGGGCTCTTCCTCAAGTCGAAGCGCGAAGGCCTCGCGAACGGTGCCGAAGTGCAGATCCGCCTGCAGGACGAGGCGGACTACAAGTGGCGCGGTGAGCTCGACTTCACCGACAACGCGCTCGATCCCAACTCGGGCACGATCCGCGCCCGCGCCCTGGTCCGCAATCCGGACAATTTCCTGACCCCCGGCATGTTCGGCAACATGCGGCTGGCGAGCGGCGGGACCGAGCGCGCGTTGCTGGTGCCCGACACCGCGGTGCAGACCGACCAGACGCGCAAACTGCTGCTGGTAGTCGGTCGTGACGGCACGGTGGCGGCGCGCGAGGTCACCCTCGGCCCCGTGATCGACGGGGGGTTGCGCGTGGTGCGCGGCGGGCTCGAGCCGACCGACCGGGTGATAATCGCCGGGACCCAGATGGCTTTCCCGGGCAGCAAGGTCGTCGCACGGGTCGGGCGGATCGACCCGCCCGAACCGGCCGCCGACACTCCGTCGGCGACGGCGGCGGCTCCGCCCGGAACGGCCTCGCTCGCCGGCTGACCGCCGGACCCGTCCTCCCCCTTCGACGCCCCGATTCCGACTGGAGCCCGAAATGCGCCTGTCCCGCTTCTTCATCGACCGGCCGATCTTCGCCGCGGTGATCGCCGTGATCATCACCCTCATCGGGGCGATCTCGTACTTCTTCCTGCCGGTGGCGCAGTACCCCGAGGTGGTGCCGCCGACGGTGACCGTGACCGCGGTCTATCCGGGCGCTTCGGCCGAGACCGTGGCCGACACGGTGGCCAACCCGATCGAGCAGGAGATCAACGGCGTCGACGGGATGCTCTACCTGTCGAGCCAGTCGACCGGTGACGGGCGGGTGACGATCACCGTCACTTTCGAGCCCGGTACCGACCTCGACGAGGCGCAGGTGCTGGTGCAGAACCGGGTGGCGATCGCCGAGCCGCGGCTGCCCGAGGAAGTGCAGCGCCTCGGCATCGTCACGCGCAAGACGACGCCCGACTTCCTGCTGATCGTCAACCTGATCTCGCCCGACGGTTCGCTCGACCGCGAGTACATCTCGAACTACGCGCAGACGCGGATCAAGGACCGGCTGGCGCGGATCGAGGGCGTCGGCGACGTGCAGCTGTTCGGCCACCGCGAGCTGGCGATGCGGGTGTGGATCGATCCCGGCCGGGCGGCGGCGCTCAACCTGACCGCGGGCGAAATCGTCTCCGCGCTGAGGGCGCAGAACGTCCAGGTCGCGGCGGGCACGCTCGGCCAGCCGCCGAGCCCGGGGAGCGCGTTCCAGCTCAACGTCGAGACGCAGGGCCGCTTCACCGATCCGCGGCAATTCGAGAACGTGGTGATCCGCACCGACGCGGAAGGCCGCCAGGTGCGCGTCGGCGACGTTGCCCGCGTCGAGATCGGCGCGCAGGATTACGGCACCTCGGCCTATCTCGACCACCGCGACTCGGTGATCATCCCGGTGCTGCAGGAGCCCGGTTCGAACGCGCTCGCGTCGGCCGAGGCGGTCAAGGCGGCGATGGAGGAAATCTCGGCCGACTTCCCGCAGGGGCTCGAGTACCGCATCGTCTACAACCCGACCGAGTTCATCCAGCAGTCGGTCGACGCGGTGGTCGCGACCCTGCTCGAGGCGATCGTGCTCGTCGTGCTGGTGATCGTCGTGTTCCTGCAGAAGTGGCGCGCCTCGGTCATCCCGGTGCTGGCGATCCCGGTCTCGCTGATCGGCACTTTCGCGGTGCTGGCGATGCTCGGCTACTCGCTCAACAACCTTTCGCTGTTCGGGCTGGTGCTGGCGATCGGCATCGTCGTCGACGACGCGATCGTCGTGGTCGAGAACGTCGAGCGCAATCTCGAGAGCGGGATGAGCCCGCTCGAGGCGGCGCGCACCTCGATGGACGAGGTCGGCGCGGCGCTGGTGGCGATCGTGCTGGTGCTGTGCGCGGTGTTCGTGCCGACGCTGTTCATCGGCGGCCTCTCGGGCGTGTTCTACCAGCAGTTCGCGGTGACGATCTCGGCCGCGACGGTGATCTCGCTGATCGTCTCGCTGACGCTCTCGCCGGCGCTGTCCGCGCTGCTGCTGCGCAAGCATGCGCAGGTCCCGGAGGGCGGCTACTGGCGCCGGCTCGCCGAACGCGCGAGCGACACGTTCAACCGCGCGTTCGAGCGGTTCGGCGAGGCCTACGCCCGCTTGACCGCACGGCTGGTGGTGATGCCGCGGCGGATGATGGCGGCCTACGCCGGCCTGATCGCGCTCACCGGTGCCGCGCTGTGGGTAACCCCGACCGGGTTCATCCCGCAGCAGGACCAGGCCTACTTCCTGACCGTGATCCAGCTTCCGCCGGGCTCGGCCACCGCGCGCACCGACGCGGTGATGAAGAAGGTCGCCGAGCGGGTGCTGCCGATCGACGGGATCAAGGGCACCGTCATGCTGTCGGGCTTCGACGGCACCTCGGAGACGCAGAACGCGAGCTCGGCCGCGGCCTACTGGGTGCTCGAGGACTTCGACTACCGCGCCGAGCACGGGCTGACGGTCGACGCGCTGATCGCCGAGGCGCAGAAGGCGACCGCCGACATCAACGAGGCGCGGCTGATGATCGTCAAGCCGCCGGTGATCCGCGGGATCGGCTCGGCGGGTGGCTTCCGCATGATGATCGAGGACCGCAACGGGCAAGGCTACCGTGCGCTGCAGGAGGCGGCCAACGCGGTCATCGCCCAGGCCAACCAGCAGGAGGGGCTCGCCGGGGTCTATACCTTCTTCGACACCGGCACTCCGCGCGTGCGCGCCGACATCGACCGCGACAAGGCGCAGATCCTCGGCGTGCCGCCGTCGCGGGTGTTCGAGACGCTGCAGGTCTATCTCGGCTCGGCGTTCATCAACGACTTCAACCTGCTCGGCCGGACCTACCGCGTGACCGCGCAGGCCGACGCGCCGTTCCGCGACAGCCCGTCCGACATCGCCAACCTGCAGACCCGTTCCGACAACGGGGCGATGGTGCCGATCGGTTCGGTCGCGACGCTGAGCGACACCACCGGTCCGTATCGGGTGACCCGCTACAACCTCGCCCCGGCGGTGGCGGTCGACGGCGACACCGCGCCGGGCTTCTCCTCGGGTCAGTCGCTGGTGGCGATGGAGAAGGTCGCCGACGAGGTGCTGCCGCGCGGCTACGAAACCGAGTGGACCGGGATCGCCTACCAGCAGGACACGGCGGGCAACACCGCGGCGCTGGTCTTCGCGCTGGCCGTGCTGCTCGTGTTCCTGGTGCTGGCGGCGCAGTACGAGAGCCTGGTCATGCCGCTGGCGATCATCCTGATCGTGCCGATGTGCGTGCTCGCGGCGATGGTCGGGGTCAACCTGCGCGGCATGGACAACAACGTGCTGACGCAGATCGGCCTGGTGGTGCTGATTGCGCTGGCTGCGAAGAACGCGATCCTGATCGTCGAGTTCGCGCGCCAGGGCGAGGAGCTGCACGGGCTGAGCCCGGCCGAGGCGGCGGTGCAGGCGGCCCGCACGCGCCTGCGGCCGATCCTGATGACCAGCTTTGCGTTCATCCTCGGCTCGGTGCCGCTGGTGATCGCGACCGGTGCCGGCGCCGAGCTGCGCCAGGCGCTCGGCACCGCGGTGTGCTTCGGCATGCTCGGTGTGACCGGCTTTGGCCTCGTGTTCACGCCGACGTTCTACGTCGTCAGCCGCAGCCTCGGCCAGCGGATCGCCGCGCTGCGCGACCGGTGGCAGCGGGGCCGCCGCGATCCCCTGTCGATCCCAGCCGAATAGGTGCTTCGATGACCCTTCGCGCTTTCGCCTTCTCGTCCCTTTCCGCGCTCGCCCTGGCGGGGTGCGCGGTGGGGCCGGACTACGTCGCAACTCCCCCCCGTCCCGCGTCGTCCGGCCCCTTCCTTGCCGCGGGCGCCCCGCCCGTCGCGCCCGACCCGCTGCCGGCCGACTGGTGGCGGCTCTACGACGACCCGGTGCTCGACGGGCTGGTCGCCGACGCGCTCGCTGCGAACACCGACGTGCGCCAGGCCGTGGCCCGGATCGAACGGGCTCGCGCCGGGCTGCGCGGGGCGCAGGCCGGACGGCTCCCGCAGACCGCGGTCGGCGCGAGCGGCGGCTACGGACGCCAGTCCGAAGGACAGGTGCCGCCGGGCGCCGACCGCGAAGGGTGGAGCTACGATGCCGGGATCGAGGTCGGCTACGAGCTCGACCTGTTCGGGCGGGTGAGCCGCTCGGTCGAGGCGGCGCGCGGCGATCTCGCGGCGAGCGAGGCCGATGCCGACGCGGTGCGGGTGATCGTCGTCGCCGAGACGACGCGCGCCTATGCCGACGCGGCTTCGGGCGCGGCGCAGCTGCGGGTGGCGCGCGAGATCGTCGAGCTGCTCGACCAGTCGCTGGCGCTGACCTCGCGGCGGCACGATGCCGGGCTCGAGAGCGGCCTCGCGGTTGCACAGATCGCGGCGCTGCGCGAGCAGCGCGCGGCCGAGATCCCGGCGCTCGAAGCGCAGCGCCAGGCGGCGCTGTTCCGCCTCGCGACGCTGACCGGGCGGGCGCCGGCCGAGCTGCCGCCCATCGCCGGCGAGCGCAGCGTGGGGCTCGAGATCCGCGAGCCGATCCCGGTCGGCGACGGCGCCGCGCTGCTCGCACGCCGGCCCGACATCCGCGCGGCCGAACGGCGGCTCGAGGCGAACACCGCGCGGATCGGGGTGGCGACGGCCGACCTCTACCCCCGGATCACGCTCGGCGGGTCGATCGGCTCGACCGGGACCGACATCGCCGACATCTTCACCGGCGGCCCGCTGCGCTGGCTGCTCGGGCCGCTGCTCAGCTGGAGCTTCCCCAACCAGGAGCCCGCGCGGGCGCGGATCGCCGCGGCAGAGGCCGGGGCGAAGGAATCGCTCGCCGCGTTCGACGGGACGGTGCTGCTGGCGCTCGAGGAGACCGAGACGGCGCTGTCGAACTACGCGCGCTCGCTCGAGCGTCGCGCGGCGCTGCAGGCGGCGGCCGAGCAGGCCGAACGCGCCGCGCGCATCACCCGGGCGCAGCAGCGCGAGGGGGCGATCAATTCGCTCGACCGGCTCGACGCCGAGCGCACGCTGGCCGAGGCCAAGGCCCAGCTCGCGGCGCAGGACGCGGCGGTCTCGCGCGCGCAGATCGACCTGTTCCGCGCGCTTGGTGGCGGCTGGTCGGCGAGCGGCAAGGGCGGCTGACCGGCTGGCCCTTTCCTTTTCGCCGGCGTTGGGCGATGCCGCGCGTGGGTGGAAAGGGGGACGGGCCATGAGGACCAGGCTGACGATGCTCGCCGCGGCGCTCGCGCTGGCGACGCCCGGGACGGCGCAGACCGCGCGGCCGATGCTCGACTACGCGAGTGCCGCGGCGATCCGCGACGGGTGCGTGGCGTGGGCCCAGGAGCGCGACCTTTCGGTGGCGGTGGCGGTGTTCGACGAGCGCGGCACGCTGATGGCCTTCGCGCTGATGGACGGCGCCCCGTCGGCGGTCGGCAACTACGCGCAGTGGAAAGGCCGCTCGGCGGCGACGATCCACGTGGCCTCGGCCGAGACCGCCAACTGGGGCCGCGGGCCGGCCGAGCTGGCGACCTGGGAAGGCGGGGTGCCGGTGTTCTCGGCCGAGGGCGTGGCGCTCGGCGGGGTCGGCGTGTCGGGCGCCGAGAGCGCCGAGGACGTCGCCTGCGGCAAGGCGGGGATCGCCGCGGCCGGGCTCAGGGACACGGCGGGCTAGCGGATGGAGGGGCGCGGCGATGGCTGAAGCCGGCCGCCCGACGCTGATGGCGCGCGAGGCCGGCGAGGCGCCCGCCGCGGTCGCGCGGATGCTCGAGCGGAACCGCGCGGCGATCGCCGAGTGCGTGGCGCAGCTGGGCGCCCGTCCGCCGGGAGTGGTTGTGACCTGTGCCCGAGGCTCGTCCGATCACGCCGCGACGTACGCCAAGTACCTGATCGAGACGCTGGCCGGCGTGCCGGTAGCCTCGGCGGCACCGTCGGTGGCGTCGCTTTACCGGGCGCCGGCAGCGGCGGGGGCGAGGCTGTGCCTGGCGATCTCGCAGTCCGGGCAGAGTCCTGACCTGCTGGCCAGCGTCGCGCAGCAGCGCGAGGCGGGGGCCTTCACGGTGGTTCTGGTCAACGCCGAGGACACGCCGCTCGAGCGGCTGGCCGACGTCGCGATCCGGCTGGAAGCCGGGTCCGAACGGGCGGTGGCGGCGACGAAGTCGTTCATCGCCTCGCTGGCGGCGATTGCCGCGCTTGCCGCCGAGTGGGCCGACGATGCGCCGCTGCGCGAGGCGGTCGCGCGGCTGCCGGAGCTGCTCGCGCAGGCCGGGGGGCTCGACTGGTCGGCCATCGTCCCGATGCTGCGTGACGCCTCGAGCGCGTTCGTGATCGGGCGCGGGCCGGGGCTCGGCGTGGCACAGGAAGCGGCGCTCAAGCTCAAGGAGACCTCGGCGCTGCATGCCGAGGCGTTCAGCGCGGCCGAAGTGCGCCACGGGCCGATGGCGCTGGTCGGCGAGGGCTTTCCGGTGCTCGCGCTCGGGGACTCGGGGCCGGGCGGGGACAGCGTGCGCGAAGTCGCGGCCGAGTTTGGCCGGCGCGGCGCGCGCGTGCTGCTGGCGGACCGGGACGGCGATCTGACCGCACCGGCGGCGCATCCGGCGCTCGAGCCGATCCTCGCGATCCAGGCGTTCTACCCGGCGGCGAGCGCCCTCGCGCTCGCCCGCGGCCGCGACCCCGATGCACCGCCGCACCTGCGCAAGGTGACCGAAACGCTCTGAGCGGCCGCCGCAGGGTTGTGATCGCGCCCATCTTCATCGAATACGGCCGCGCCCACGGACGGGCTCGGGAGGAGCAGGCATGGAACATCTGACCGGCAAGGTCGCCTTCATCACCGGCGGGGCCAGCGGCATCGGCCTCGGCATGGCGCGCGCGTTTCTCGAAGAGGGGATGAAGGTCAGCCTCGCCGACTGGAGCGACGAGCATATCGCCAGGGCGAAGGAGCAGCTTGCGGGCAACAACGCGGTGCACTTCGTCAAGACCAACGTCGCCGACCGCGACAGCGTGCGCGCGGCGGCGGACGAGACGCTGGAGGCGTTCGGGAAGATCCACGTGCTGTGCAACAACGCCGGGGTCAATGGCGGCGGAACCGCGGCCTCGCCCGATTTCGACGACTGGGACCGCGTCATGGCGATCAATCTCGGCGGGGTGGTCAACGGGACCAAGATCATCGCCCCGATCATCCGCAAGCAGGGCGAGGGCGGGCACGTGGTCAACACCAGCTCGATGGCGGGCGTGGTGCCGCTGCCGGGCCTCGCGGCCTACTCGACCGCCAAGTACGCGGTGCGCGGATTCTCCGAGAGCCTGCGGATGCAGCTGGCCAAAGACGGGATCGGTGTGTCGTGCCTGTTCCCCGGCGCCACGCGCACGGCGATCGTGCCGCTGCCCGAGGACGATCCGACGATCGACGAGGCAAACGCGCCGCAGTTCCTCAAGGACCTGTGGGAAGCGATGCGCGGGGCGATCGATCCGTTCGACACCGGCAAGGCGGTAGTCTCGGCGATCAGGGAGAACCGCTTCTACATCTTCACCAACCGCGAGTTCCTCGACGAGGTGAAGCAGCGTCACCGCGAGATCGAGGAAGCGTTCCCCGACGACGAGCCGACCCCGGGCCGGGTCAGGTTCGAGTCGATGCGCGCCGAGATGGTCCGCAACCTGATGGCCCCGGGGAACCGGCCTGTGCCGCCGCCGAAGGACGCGCCGGTCGACACGGGCTCGGCGAGCCCAGCGGGCGGGCAGTAGCGGTTTCGCGCGTTCGTTCGACCTGCTAGTCTGCGCTTCGGAGCCGCCGCCCGCTGAAGGCGCGGTCCGCAGGGTCGCATGGCAACCTCGTATCGAGGGAGAGTGCGATGACCGAAGCGATCGACGAAACGCGTCTCAACGAGCTGATCGGAAAGGTGATCGGCGACGTTGCCGGGGCGATGGGCGTGTTCATGGCCTATCTCGGCGACAGGGCCGGAGTCTTCGCGGCGCTCGACGGGGCCGGGCGGGTGACGCTCGACCAGCTCGCCGAGAAGACCGGGCTCAACCCGAAGTACCTGCGCGAATGGCTCGGCTCGGTCTGCGCCGGGGGCTATGTCAACCACCATCCCGAGGACGGGACCTTCTCGCTCGATCCCGAGCAGGCGCTGGTCTTCACCCGCGAGGGGCAGCCGGCGTGCATGCAGGGGTTCTTCCAGCTGATCGTCTCGCAGTTCGAGGGCCACGAGAAGGCGGTCGACACATTCGTCTCGGGCAGGGGGCGGCCGTGGGGCGACCACACGCAATGCCTGTTCTGCGGCACCGACCGGTTCTTCCGGCCCGGCTACCAGGCCAACCTGGTCGATACCTGGATCCCGGCGCTCGACGGAGTCGAAGCCAAGCTCGAGGCGGGCGCGAGGGTGGCCGACATCGGCTGCGGGCATGGCTCGTCGACGGTGCTGATGGCCGAGGCCTATCCGAACTCGACGATCGTCGGGATCGACTACCACGCGCCGTCGATCGAGGCGGCCAGGCAGAAGGCGGCCGAGGCGGGCGTGACCAACGTGGAGTTCCATGTCGCCAAGGCGCAGGACTTCGAGGGCGAGGGCTTCGACCTCGCGTGCATCTTCGACGCGCTGCACGACATGGGCGATCCGGTCGGCGCTGCGCGCCACATCCGCGAGGCGCTGGCGCCGGGCGGCACGTTCATGCTGGTCGAGCCGATGGCCGGCGACACGATGGCCGAGAACCTGCACCCGCTGGGACAGATCTTCTACGCGGCCTCGTGCACGGTGTGCACGCCCAACTCGCTGTCGCAGGAAGTCGGCCTCGGGCTCGGCGCGCAGGCGGGCGAGAAGCGCCTCGCCGAAGTCTGCCGCGAGGCCGGATTCACCAAGGTGCGCCGCGCGGCGGAGACGCCGACCAACATGGTGCTCGAGGTGACCGGGTAAGGCAGGCAAAAGAAAGCCGCGCGGCAGTCGCAGCTACCGCGCGGCATGGGTCTGCTGCCGAGGCTGGGGTCAGCCTTCGCTCGGCGGGGCAGTGGTGTGGCGGGCCATCGCAGTCTGGACCTTGGCGCGAAGCTCAGGGTCGGCCTGCGCGGCCTTGCCGATCGCGTTGTACTTGGCCGGATCGAGGCCGACTTCGGCAACCGCAGCCTGCATCGCCGCCTGCTTCTGGTCCTCGGCGATGGTCGCATCAGCCTGGATTTCCTGCAGCTTGACGGTCGCCTTGGCGAAGCTGTCGATCTCGGCATCGCTCACGTCGACTGCGGCGACCGGATCTGCCGGCGGAGCCGGTTCAGAGGCCGCATCGGGCGCAGGCGCCGGTTCGGCAGTCGTGTCCGGCGCACCGGCGTCAGGCGCGGCGGCATCGTCAGCGGGCACGGCGCCGTCGGCGGGCGGAGCCGCATGATCGTCCGCCGGCACGTCGGTCGGCTGCGCATACGCGGCGCCTGCTGCGAGAACGAGACCCGAAAGGGCAAGAGCGTACTTCTTCATGGCAATTCTCCTTCGTTCGCAGGAGCGCGCCTCGACAGAGGAGAACTTCTGCGCGATTTCGTTTCGAACCAGAGAGAGCGGCGATAAACGCCAAACCCGATCCCTGTCGGCTCTTGCGCTTTATGTCGGGCCGGGAGACACGACTTGCAAACGTGCGGCGACGACTTGCCCCGCTGAGCGGGTAAACTGCTGTTTATTGGATTTTTTTCTACGTTCCGTCGCAAAACTGCCACATTTCGTCGTGCACTCGCTCGATGGCGCGTTTTTGCCGACTCCCGGATTGGCGCTTTCCAGCCCAGTCGCCGCATGGCATCTCAGGGCAAAACAGGCGGGAGGAGGATCGGCGTGGCCCTGTCATTCAGTGAGGCGATTTCGCGGCAGCCGATCAGGGCGTTTTCCATCGTCACGTTCGCGATCTGCATGCTGGTGCTGATTGCCGATGGCATGGACGCCCAGCTGCTCGGGATCGTCGCGCCGATCGTGATCGAGGATTTCGCAACCGACCGCGGCACCTTCGGCATCGCGGTAATGGCCGCGCTGGTGGGCTTCGGCCTCGGCTCGTGGGGAGGAGGATGGCTCGGCGACAGGATCGGGCGCCGCTGGTCGCTCGCCATCGGCACGGTGATCTTTTCCGCCGCGACGATGGGTGCGAGCCTCGCCCTCGATGTCTGGCAGATGGCCGCCTGGCGCCTCGTCAGCGGCCTCGGTTTCGGCGCGGCCTATTCGACCGCGATCACGCTGACCGGCGACTGGCTGCCCGATCGCTGGCGCTCGGTCGGGGTGACCACGATCTCGGTCGGGACCCCGGCCGGGGGCACCGTGGTCGGTGCGCTGGCGCCGACGCTGGTCGAGGAGTTCGGCTGGCGGGGCACGTTCCTGACGATCGGCGGCGGCACGATGCTGATGGTCGTGCTGATCGTGCTCGTCCTGCGCGAGAGCCCGTCCTACCTGCTGGCCAAGGGGCGCGCCGAGGATGCGAAGGCGGTGGCCGCGAAGGTGCTCGACGGGCCGGTAGAACTCGTTCCCGAGCACCACGCGACCGACGACGGCGGCGCCTCGATCGGGGTGTTCCATCGGAGCCACCTGAGGCTCAACATCGGGGTCGGGGTATCCTTCGCCGCGGCGGCGATGATCGCCTACGCGATGCTCAACTGGGGCACCTCGTTCCTGCTCGCGAAGGGGTTCCCGTTCGACGAGGCGAGCTACGCCGTCTCGGTCGGCGGGGTCACCTCGATGGCGGCCTCCGTGCTGACCGGACTGCTGGTTCACAAGTTCGGTTCGCGCCCGGTGTTTCTCGCCATCTGCACGGCCCTGCTGGCGACGCTGATCGTGATCGCGCTAAAGATCGAGACGATGTCGAACACGCCTGGCGATACCGAGCGGCTGCTGGTCATCGGCCTCTACGGACTCGCGGCGGCGCTGTTCAGCGCGGCGATCGCCGGGATGTACGCGATCATGACCTATGCCTATCCGTCGGGCTGTCGCTCGGCGGGAATCGGCTTCGGGATCTTCGTTGCGCGCGTCGGGGCGATCGCCGGGTCGGGACTCGGCGGCACGCTGATCGACCTGGGAGAGGAGAGCATGCTGCCGTTCTTCGGCACGCTGATCGCCGTCTCGCTGCTGGTCTTCGCCGCCCCGCTAGTCGTCGACCGCCACGTCCCCCCGGCGCGCGAGCGCCTCGCCGGGAGTTAGCGGCGTCCCGCTCATGGCATCGACGCGGTTGCGATCCGGCTAGCGCACCCGCGGGCCGCCGAACGGCAGCGGGGGCGGGGGACGGCGGGCGCCGCGCGGCAGCTGCGCCTGGTAGGCGCGGCCGCAGTGCTCGACGCAGTACGGGAACCCCGGGTTCACCTTCTCGCCGCAGAAATGGAAGTCCGGCTCGCCCGGGTGGCCGATCGGCCAGCGGCAGACGCGGTCGTTGAGGTCGAGCAGGCTGGTCTTGTCGGCGATCTCCGGGCTCGGCTTGGCCGGCACGAGGCGGCGCGGCGGCGCGGGCGGAATCGGCGCCTGCTGGTCGCCCGGCCCCTGGCGCAGGAAGCCGCCGGGGCCGACCGAGACCACGCGCGGCAGCTCGGGCGTCACGTTGGGGAGCGGCTGGCTCGGCGTGGCGCTGGGCGCGCGCTCGGCCTGGGGAGCCCGCGCGGGCTCTTCCTCGCGCGGCGGCTCGGGGGCCTTGGGGCGGGCTTTTGCCGCGCCCTTGGGCTCGGCATCCTTCGCCCGCGGCGCGGGCCTGGGCTCGTTGGCCTTGACCGGCGAGGGGCGCGCCTTGAGCCCGAGCCGGTGCGCCTTGCCGATCACCGCGTTGCGCGAAACACCGCCGAGTTCGTCGGCGATCTGGCTCGCGGTCGCGCCGCTCTCCCACATCTTGGTCAGCGTAGCGATACGTTCGTCGGTCCAGCTCATTCGAATTCCATCTGTTCGTCGGGGCGCCCGATCTCGGGATGCCGCGGTCTCTTGCCAGCACTCCCCGCGGCCGATAGTCGCGCCGCATGGCCGACCAAGTCCCCACCTTACCGGAAAGCGCCGGCAAGCCGCAAGAATTCGTCGACCCCGTCGCGAGTGCCGGGCGGGGTTTCCCGCCCAAGGGGCAGCCGCTGATCACGGGTTTCAACCGGATCGGGCTGTGGAGCCTCTATATGAAGGAGGTCCGGCGGTTTCTCAAGGTGCAGACGCAGACCGTGTGGGCACCGGCCGTCACGACGCTGCTGTTCCTGGTGATCTTCACCGTCGCGATGGGCCGCGGCGGGCGCGAGGTGCTCGGCGTCAACTTCGCGACCTTCGTCGCGCCCGGGCTCATCATGATGGGCATGATGCAGAACGCATTCGCCAACTCGAGCTTCTCGCTGCTCGCGGGCAAGATGCAGGGGACGATCATCGACCTGCTGATGCCGCCGCTGACGAACGCCGAGCTGATGATCGGGATCGTGGCCGCGGCGATGACCCGGGCTGTGATGGTCGGCGGCGCGGTCGCGCTGGCGATGGCACTGTGGCCGGGGATCGACATGATGGCCGCGCACCCGTGGGCGATCGTGTGGTTCGGGCTGATGGGCTCGCTGATGCTGTCGCTGATGGGCCTGCTGACGAGCGTGTGGGCGGAAAAGTTCGACCACGCGGCGGCGGTCACCAACTTCGTCGTCGCGCCGCTGTCGCTGCTGTCGGGCACGTTCTACGTGATCGACAACCTCGCGCCCGCGTTCCAGGCGGTCAGCCGGGCGAACCCGTTCTTCTACATGATCTCGGGCTTCCGCTTCGGCTTCATCGGCGAGAGCGACATCGGCAACACCAACGAGGCCGTGATCGGCGCCGCGGTCGGCGTGGGCGTGCTGAACCTGGTGCTGGCCTGGGCGACCTACCGCGTGCTGCGCAGCGGCTGGAAGATCAAGAGCTGAGCCGCGCGCCGGAGCGCGCCGGAAGGCTCAGTGGGTCAGGCTGCGGCGCAGCCGGTAGCGGCCGCCGAAGAAGTCCTCGAACAGCTGCGGCACGCTCGGGTGGTCGACCGGGCCGCCCTCGCCGTCGTCGAGCAGGTTCTGCTGGCTGACGTAGGCGACGTAGGACGAGTCCTCGTTCTCAGCGAGCAGGTGGTAGAACGGCTGATCGCGGCGCGGGCGCATCTCCTTGGGGATGGCCTCGTACCATTCCTCGCTGTTGGCGAAGACCGGGTCGATGTCGAACACGACGCCGCGGAAGTCGAACAGTTTGTGGCGTACGACGTCGCCGATCGCGAAGCGCGCCTCCGCGTGTCGAGGAGCCTCGATCCTCCGGCCAGCCTGCGGCGAATAGAATTGCGACCGTTCCATGATGTTACCAGATATGGATACACGCAGGGCAAGGCAAGGTTCCGCCGGGTGCAATCCCCGGCCGGTGCCTGTCCGGGCGGCGAACCGCCCGGCAAATGCTCGGACGGGCTTGGCAAGCGGGCGAGCTTGCGGTAACCGCCGCCCTCCCAATCGACCGAGCGCGCGTCCAGGCGCCGTCGCACCTTGCGCGGAGAGGTGGCAGAGAGGTCGAATGCGCCGCACTCGAAATGCGGTTTACGGGCAACCGTAACGTGGGTTCGAATCCCACCCTCTCCGCCAGGACGCCCTCTTCCCACGTCCATAGCGAATCGCAAAAGCTCTGATTTGCCAAGAGCTTACATGCGATTTCGCGTCCACTCACATCCACCCCGATCCATCGGTGACCGATTGGAAATGTGGTAAAAAATGTGGGAGTGTTTGGGCCATGGGTAAGTTGTCCGCGACTGCCGTGAAAAGCGCGGCGACGCCGGGAAGGTTCGGCGATGGCGATGGGCTTTTCCTGATCGTGCAGCCCAGCGGCAGTAAGAGTTGGATTTGTCGCGTTCAGAAGAACGGTCACCGGCGGGATTTCGGGCTTGGCAGTGCCTCGAAGGTCTCACTCGCGCTCGCGCGCGAGCGCGCCCGGGAGATTCGCGCCTGGGTCGAGATGGGCCTCGACCCCATCTTCGAGCGTCGCAAAGCGGGAGGCATCCCGACCTTCAGGGAGGCGGCGGCACGTGTGCTCGCGGCGCACCGCAAGACCTGGCGTAACGAGAAGCACGAGAAGCAGTGGTCGCGCACGCTTGAGACCTACGTCTTCCCGCAAATCGGCAACCTGCAGGTCAACGAGATAACCGGTCCTCTGATACGCAACGTGCTTGCAGATATCTGGCTTTCGAAGCCCGAGACGGCCCGGAGAGTGCGCCAGCGTATCGGCACGGTGCTGGATTGGGCTTACGCCTCTGGCTATCGCGAAAGCGAGGCTCCCATGCGGGCCATCACGAAGGGGCTCCCCCGCCAGCCGAAGAAGGAAGGCCACTTCGCAGCGATGCCCTATGCTCGCGTTCCGGACTTCATGGTCAGGCTGCGGCAGCGGGAGTCGTTTAGCCGCCTTGCCCTGGAGTTTGCCATTCTCACTGCCGCGCGATCGGGAGAGGTGCGTGGCGCGAAGTGGGAAGAGATCGACCTGGATGCCGGTCTCTGGACGATTCCAAAGCACCGCATGAAAGCTCATCGCGAGCACGTAGTTCCGCTGACGGCACCCGCTGTTCGCATTCTGAAGCGTTGTCAGGAGCTGCGTCTCGCTGACTGCGAACTGGTCTTTCCCGGGACGAGGCACAATGCGCCGCTATCGGACATGACCCTGACCAAGCTCCTCAAGGAAATGAAGGAGCCTTACACGGTTCACGGTTTCCGCTCGGCGTTTCGGGACTGGGTCAGCGAGGAGACGCAGCACCAGGGTGAAATCGCCGAAGCGGCGCTCGCTCATGTCGTCTCGAACAAGGTCGAAGCGGCCTATCGGCGCGGCAACCTCCTGGAGAAGCGCAAGCGTTTGATGGTCGAGTGGGCAGAGTTCTGCGTCGGGGCCTGAGCCCCGTGCTGACCCCGCCGCCAGCGACCAAAAGCCTGGCGGGGACCGATTTCTGAATCCCGACCTGTTGGAGGAGCTGCCAGCTCATCTGCCTGTCGTCCACTTTCCGAATCGGGAAGGGGGCCTTGCTCTATTGGGTTTCGACTCTATCCTGCCCCCGCGCCGATCATCGGCGCCGAGGCGTGAGAACCTCGCTTGGTGATGCCGGCTCGGATCTCGGCCGGGTGGCCGTCGCGCATGTCCAGACCGCCTGGCGGTTAAAGGCGGCGGCGCATGTCCAAGCATGTTCTCAACACCCGGCTCTGCCGGCCCGCCTCGCCCAGAGGGGAGGCGCGGGGTGCGGTCCACGTCGAGGGACGCGAGAAACGGCGAGGAGCTGCCATCTCCCGCGCCTGGCCTCAGGGTCTCTCGTGGATCATGATCTTCCTACGGTTGCGGCTGAGTGGGCCGGACCGATCAGCCAGACGGCTGAGGCCGGTGAGGATTCCTCGTCGTCAATCGACACGCTGTATCGCGAGCATTCGCCTCGCCTGCTGAGGTCGCTGACCCGCCGGATGGCCAGTCGCGACGAAGCCCGTGACCTGGTCCAGGAAATATTCTGTCGAGTGGCCCGTCTGGGTGCCGCCAACCTCACGCGTCTCGAGCGGCCGCAGGCCTATCTGAGCCGCATGGCGACCAACCTCCTGCGGGATCGCGCTCGCCACGCCTCGCGCAGGATGATCGAGCAGCACGTCGAGGCCGACGACCGGTTGCCGGCCGGTACGGACCAGGAAAGGCTACTTGAAACACGCGATATGCTCAGGCGCGTAGAGGCAGCTGTGCTAAAGCTGCACCCACGGACCCGGGAGATCTTCATGGCCCACCGTGTCGAGGGATTGAACTACGCCGAGATCGCCGAGCGGACGGGCCTGTCGGTCAAGGGGGTCGAAAAGCAGATGAGCAAGGCGATCGCCGCGATTGATCGCTTGATCGAGAGGGAGCGGTGGTGATGGCCTGGCCCTTTGGCCGGCACGAACGGCTCAGGCGGCGGGCCTCCCACTGGCTGGCGCAGCTGAACGGCCCGCACGACGCGAACGACAGGGCAGCGTTCGACAAATGGTACGAAGCGCATCCCGATCACGCCGCCGCCTTTGAGCGGGTGGCAAGGATTTTCGATATCGCAGGCCACCTGGAGCCGGGTCGCCTCACACACGCTGCCCGCTTGGAAACGCGGGAAGCCACGCACCCTCGACACCTCGGCGTTGGTCTGGCTGCCGCAGCGGCAGTCCTCGCGGTGCTTGTCGTCGGCGGCGTGGGTCTGCGCAAGCTTGGGGAGACGCCTCAGCTCGCGGCCACGGGCCAGGTGTTGCGAAATGACGGCGGCGCACCGCGCCATGTCCGACTTGGGGACGGGTCCGAGGTTTGGCTTGCCGCGGAGAGCGAACTCGACGTGCGCATGGGTCCGTCGGAACGGCGGCTGCAGTTGCGTCGTGGCGAAGGAACTTTTGCTGTCGCACATGAGGAGCGACCATTCATCGTCGTGGCTGGCGGCGCAGAAGTCGTCGCGCGTGGGACGAAGTTCGTCGTTCGTCTCGGCGAGGGGGCAACCTCTGTTGCGCTGATAGAGGGCCGGGTCGAGGTGACCTATTCGAGGGCGACTGAAGCCGAGCCCGCACGCGAAGTCGTGGTGCTTGAGCCTGGCAAGACGCTCACAGTTCGGCACAAAGGCGAAATCCGAGACGTTCGTGCGGGCCTCGTTCGAGAGGGACGCTCTCCCGAGATGATCCAACTCGACGACAGCCGTCTCGGAGACGCGCTGGTGCAAGCGAACCGATGGTCGGATCGGCAGCTCCGGCTGGCGGACGACCGGTTGGGCGAACTGCGTGTAACCGGTGCCTTTCGCAGCGGAGATGCCGAGGAGTTTGCCAATGCCCTGGCGGCAGCCCTGAAACTGAGAGTAGAACATCGCCCCGATGGAACCCTGTGGCTGAGCCGAGAAGGTGGAGGGCGGCACTAGGTTCCGTTCGGTTTGGCGAGGCCTGGCGCAATTTGAGAGACGCTCGGCCCGCATCTTCGGAGCAGACCTTCGGCTTTGGCCTTCCCTCGCCGCCCTAGGTCAGGGCAAGGCGCCTTTCGGTCTGCGAGCTCGGATATTGGCTCGGGGCGTGGGCCTGACACAGCCAGGTGGGTCGGGACGGCCCCACTCTCCCGGTACGCTCGCCTGATCTTTTTTGGGGGGTAAATCGCTGCCCTGACGTCAACTCCTCCGTAGCCGCCGCAAGCGCGGCCAGGGAGGGGGAATGACATGAACAGGAATGGGGTCGGTGCGCTCATGTTTGCGAGCGCCGCAGTCGTGTTGAGTTGTCCAACGCCTGCCTGTGGGCAGACCGCACAGCGGTTCGAGTTCTCGCTGCCAGCCCAGGATCTCTCGGACTCCTTGCGCACCCTGTCGGCGCAGATCGGTCAAAGCATCGTCGCCGACGGAGATCTCGTTCGCGGACGTCGCGCGCCACCCCTTTCCGGCTCCCTCACCATCGAGGACGCGATCGCGCGCCTGCTCGCGGGAAGCGGGCTTGTGGCGCGCCGCGTCGGAGAATCTTTCGTCATCGTCAGTGCGGGAGGAGGCGAAAGACCGGCCCCCGCGGAGCTCGCCGGCGACGCGCAAGAGGGCGACGGCACGATCGTCGTCACCGGCACCCACCTGCGCGGGGCGCCGGCGAGCTCACCCATCATCGTGATCGATCGCGACGAGATCGATCGGTCGGGCGCGACCTCGGTCGAACAGCTCATGCGCAAGCTCCCGCAGAACTCGCAGGCGGGGATCAACCAGGAGAACTTCGGCGTCACACTGCCAGACCAGGACGTGACCGACCACGGCGCCGGCGTGAACTTGCGCGGGCTCGGCCAGCGGGCGACGCTCGTGCTGCTCAACGGCCGCCGGCTGGCGCCGAGCGGGTACGGGGCCTTCGTCGACGTCTCGCTGATTCCACTGAGCCTCGTGGAGCGCGTCGACATCCTGACCGACGGTGCCTCGGCGATCTACGGGTCCGATGCGGTCGGAGGGGTGGTGAACTTCGTCCTGCGCGATCGGCTCGACGGCCTCGAGACGAGCCTCCAGGCCGGGCTCGCTACCCGGGGTGGCGGAGAGCAGCTGCTGTTTTCACAGGCGGGCGGTCACGACTGGGGCAGCGGACACGCACTCGTGGCTTACGAATACCGGCGCGAGGAAGAGATAGCGGCGGGCGATCGTTCGTTTATCCTCGGATTGCCCGCCAGCAGCTACCTGCTGCCCTACGAGCGGCGTCACAGCGTGCTCGCCAGCGTGGAGCAGCACATCGCCGACGGCCTGAAGTTCGGTGCTACCGGGACTTACGCTCACCGTACGACCGATCGGACCTACTTCGAGCTTGGGGTGCCGCTCGCGATCTATGCGCACGGCGTCGCCCAGTCGGTGACGCTCTCCGGTGAGCTGACTTACGATTTCGGTGGCAACTGGCGGGCGCGCCTGGAAGGCAATTACGGGCTATCGTGGACCGATCAGCGCCAGACCCAGCCCGGCGGCGTGGAACTCGCGAACGCTCGCGACGTGCGGAACGAGATTGCCGGCGGCGCGATCCGGCTGGATGGGACACTGCTGGAACTGCCGGGTGGCCCCCTCGCCGTCGCACTGGGCGGCGAGCTACGGCGCGAGCATTACCGCGACGGTTTCGAGTCGTCCCGCATAGCGAGGGCCGTGGACCGCCAGGGCCGGACGGTGCGCTCGCTGTTCGGAGAACTGTCGCTGCCGCTGGTATCGGCAGCGAACCGCGCACCCGGGCTCGAAAGGTTCGAGCTGTCCGCGGCTGGCCGCTTCGACGACTACGGGGGGACTGGCTCGGCGTTCGATCCCAAGCTCGGCCTGATGTGGTCGCCGATCGAAGGACTGGCCCTGCGGACATCCTACGGCACGTCCTTTCGCGCGCCGTTGCTCGCCGAGGTCGGCGGCGTCTACGACGTGTTCCACGCGCCGTCCTATCTCGTCTACCGCGACCAGTCGGAGGCAGTGCCCGGCGAGATCGTCGCGGTTCTCCAGGGAAGCGATCCCGAGATTCGGCCCGAAACCTCGCGCACCTGGACGGCCGGCGCCGAATTCGCGCCGGCATCGGTGCCCGGCCTGTCTCTTTCTGTGACCTACTATTCGGTTCGGTTCGCCGACCGCATCGCTATGCCGACGGCGAGGGTCACCGTCGTCGGCGACCCGGCGTTCGAGCCAATCATCGATCGCAGTCCCGATCTGGCTGAACTTACCGCGATCATCGAAGCCGCACGGCGGACTTTCGATGTGACCGGGCCGGGCTTTTCCAATGGCGGAGCGACCCCCGCCGATGTCGACCTCGTGCTCGACACCCGCGTCACGAATTCGGCCGAAACCAGCACCGACGGGCTCGATTTCACGGCGCGCTACGCGTTCGAGGCGGGCGCCAACCGGTTCGTGCTGGATGCCAACGTCAATCGGGTGTTGTCATTCGACAGTCGCCTGATCGAGACGAGCCCGGTGACGCGCTCGCTCGACCGTCCATTTGGGTCGCTCGCATGGCGAGGTCGGGGCAGCGTCGCGTGGAGCCGGGGCGGGTGGAGCGGCACACTCTCGGTCAATCACGCCGGTGGATACGAGGACGACCGCGGCGTCGACGTCGTGCCGGTGGGTTCCTGGACAACCCTCGATCTCGGCCTTTCCTACCAGTTCGACGAAGAGGTGGCTGGCGGCTTGCGCGGCACGCGGATCTCGTTCTTTGCGGAGAACCTGTTCGACGCCGACCCGCCCTTTCTTGGACCCGGGCCGGGACGGACCGCCGGCCTCGGCTACGATCCAGTCAATGCGAGCGGGCGGGGTCGTTTCGTCTCGCTCCAGGTCCGCAAGGCCTGGTGAGATTGCCGATGCGCTGGCCGATAGGGGCCGCCCTGGCGCTGGTGTTGTCCGTGCCCGGGAGCTCGGTGTCGGCGGGGCCTTCGATATCCGAACTCGTCGAGCTCGCCGACATCAGCAGCCTGTCTGTCTCGCCGAGTGGGCGGTACCTGGTCTTCAGGGTCGAGCGGGCTTTGATCGACAAGAACAGCTACTTGCTCGACTGGTACGCTGCGGATCTTCGGTCCGGAGAGGTTCGGCATCTCGGGGGAGGCGGCGCACCGGTCGAGGGACCTGCCGAACCGCTGGCGGTGGAGACGACAGTCTGGTCGCCCGACGAGCGGCACGTGTTCCACCGCGCCCTGGTCGACGGCGTCATCGGACTGTGGCGAACGGCGGTGGACGGCTCGGGTAGCCGCCCGGTCGTCGTCGCGGATGCCGATGTCGAGCAGGTCACGGCAAATGCCGATGGCCGGTCGCTGGCTTACGTGCTCGGCCCATCGCGCTTCGAGATCGAGGAGGCGGAACGCCGCGAGTACGATGACGGCATCCTCGTCGACGGCAGCGTGGACCTGTTGCGGAACCTTCATAGCGGCGCGTGGGTCAACGGCCGGATCGCCACCTCGCGGCTTGTCGGGCGGTGGACTTCGAGCGCGGGACTGCTGTGGCGGGAGCCGCGGCGGCGCTATCGGCTCGAACTCGTATCGCTTACGGTGAGCGGGCCCGAACGAGTGGATCGACAGCAACTCACGCCTGGGCCCGGCGCCGATGACGTGGCGGCGGCCGCGCTCGAGGCACCGGGGCGGCCGCCGGTGCGCGTGCGCCGCGAAAACGGTCACTTCCTCATCGAGGTCGTGCGCGACGGCGAGGCCGTCGCGTGCCCCGGTGTGGTCTGCCGGGCGGGGCGCTTGCCAGTGATTGCCTGGCGGCCCGCAAGCGGAGAGCTGGCGATCACTGCACGCGACGGTCACTATCGCCAGACGCTTTACCTGTGGGACGTCGAGCGCGGACGGGTGCGGCACGTGGTTTCGGCCAAGGGCCTGCTGTCCGGGTCGCGACTTGCGTCGCGGCCCTGCGCGTTAAGCCACGAGGCGGCCTATTGCGTCACGGCAAGCGCTGCAGAACCGCCGCGGCTGGAGAGGATCGACCTCAGCACGGGCGCTCGAACGGTCTTGTTCGATCCGAATGCCCTGTTGCGGCGTCTTCCCAGGCCGCGGGTGGAGCAACTCTCGTGGACGCTCGACGACGGACGGGAAGCGACCGGGACCGTCCTGCTTCCCGAGGGCGGGGCCAATCGGGCGCCGCTGTTCGTCAGCTACTACGAATGCCCGGGATACCTGCGCGGCACCGCCGGCGACGAGTTTCCGCTGGCGCCGCTCGTCGATGCGGGTTTCGTGGCCGCATGCCTCAACACGGTGGCGGCCGAGAGCAATGATATCGCCGATGTATATCAGACGGGGCTCGAGGCGGTCGATGCGCTGGTACGCCTCCTGGCGGCGCGCGGGCTGGTCGACCCGGCACGGGTAGGGATGGGCGGATTCAGTTTCGGCAGCGAAGTGACCATGTGGACGGCGATGAACTCGGACCTGTTGGCGGCGGTATCGGTGGCTTCGCCGCAGTACACGCCGGCCCGCTACTGGCTGAGTGCCTTGCCGGGGCGCGACTATGCCGAGGTGCTGCGCGAGGCGATCGGGCTTGGCAGTCCGGACGAGACCCCGGAGCGCTGGCGTCGCGTCTCGCCCGCTCTCAATGCCGAGCGGATCGCGGCGCCCCTTCTGATGCAGCTGCCGGAGAACGAGGCGCGCGCCGAAGCAGAGGTCTTCGCCCGGCTGGCACGCACGCCGACACCAGTCGAGCTCTATGCCTTCCCGGAGGAGCGGCACGCGAAGTTCCAGCCGCGACACCGGCTAGCGGTCTACCGCCGCAACCTCGACTGGTTTCGTTACTGGCTGCAGGACCATGTCGACCCGGACCCGGCCAAGGCGGGGCAATACGCGCGCTGGCAAGCGATGCGGCAGCGGCGCGATGGGGCTCAGGGTTCGAGCCCGCGCAGCCAGGTCTCCGCGGCCGCCATGTCGAGCAGCCGCAGGTAAGCGGCCTCCGGTTCTCCAGGCCGGCGCAAGGTGGCGGCGACAGCGTCGCGGTCGAGCAGTCTCATGGAAGCGAGCTTGCCGTCGAGCAGCAGGGCCTCGAGCTGGCCGCGGCCCGCGAGGTAGGCGCTCGAGACCATCGATCCGAGGCCACCCTTGGACCGGCGCGCTGCGATCGCAGGTGGCAGCAGGTCGGCGAAGGCTCGGCGCGCGACCGCGCGGTCCCGACCGCCGCGGACCCACAGCCACGTGGGAACGCGCAGGCAGGCCTCCAGCACCGGCTGTGCGAGCAACGGGTGGATTGCGGCGGTCCTGCCGGGGCCCGGGTCGGCGAGGAAGTGGCGAATGCTCATGATCGACTGCAGGTGCTCGAGCTTGCCACGAGGCACGCGCGCCGGTGGCTCGAGCCAGGGATGACGCGGAGGTTGCTCTGCCGCCGCGCCGGGCGCGAGGAACGTGTCGTCGCGGCGCCAGCTCGCCATCGGCTTGCGCGAACGGCGCCAGGCTGCGCGCATCACGGCGCGAACGGTCGTGCCGTGCATCTGGGCGAGGTCGCGCACGGCGCGCGCGGCATCGCCCGGGCCCCGCACTCTCAGGGCGTCGAGCACGGAGGAGGCGGTGCCAAGGAAGCAGAAGACGTTGTCGCCGCCAGTGCCGCCGAGCACGAGGTCGGAACCGGTCTGCGCGAGATGGCTCTCGATCGCGCGGTGCAGCACCTGCAGCACGGCGTTCGCCGGCGGCCGCAGCGCCAGCGGGCCCACTTGCCCGAAATCGGGCATTTGCGGATCTTCCACGAGCTCGGCGAGCCGGATGTTCCAGTGCTGCGCGGCGGCACGGGAAAAGCTGCGCTCGTCGCCGTCGGGCGCGCGCGTCGCGAAGGTCACCGCGCGATAGCGGACGCCGCCGTTGGCGAGCGCAGCGGCCACGATTGCGGAATCGAGACCGCCCGAGAGCCGGACGACAGGATCGGCTGCATGCTGGGCGAGCCGCGGGACGGCGTGCAGGACCGCGGTGCGGATCCCGGCGGCTGCCTCCTCGAAATCGTCCAGGCTCGCATCCCCGAGGGCGTGGTCCCAGGGGCTCCAGGCCTGGCGAACCTGGGCGGCCGCGCCGTCCACGCGGCGCAGGGTGCCGGGCACGATCTCGCCGGTTCCTTCCCATCCGGTGCGCGCCGAGCGCAGGAACGGATAGGTGAGCCAGTCGCGCAGGAACTCGGTGTCCGGACGGATCGGGGCCGGCGATGCGGCGGCAAGCAGCGCGGCGTCGGACGCATAGACTTCGATCGGGCCCATGCGGCGATGGTAGGCGGTGAGGTTTCCCGACGGGTCGCGCAGCACCGAGTGCCCCGGGCCTTGCATTGCGAACAGCACGTAGGCGCCCCAGAAGCGGGCCGAGAAGTTGCGCTCGTCGGGCAAGGGCGCGGGAATCCGATCCATCCGCCGGCCGCTCGCCCGCTCAAACAGCAGCCCGACCGCGAGGCTGCGCCCGTCCTCGCCGTGGACGGCCGGCGTGCCGGGCAGGGTCCAGGCGGCGAAGCCGGGAACGTCGATCACGGGAACGAGGTGTTCGAACGCCATGCGGCCGAGTTCGCGGAGGTGCTCCTCGAGAGCCTCGGGCGGTCCGGCGGCGGCGAGGTAGCGCATGCTTCTCAGACCGCCAGGACGGGCGTGAGGCGTCCGACTTCGTCGGCGGCGTCGGTCAGCAGCAGGCGGTCGGCCTGTACCCAGCAGTGGGCCCGAAAAGGTTGCAGCCGGACCCCGAAAACGAGCGTGACGTGGCTCGCGAGGTCGCCGAGCCAATCGAGCAGGGCGAGCGCGTCGAGCAGGCAGCTGCGCTCGATCGGTACGAGCGCCCGTGCGGCAAGGAATTCCCGGGCCGCCGTGGCGGCCGCCTCGCCCGATGTGCTGGGACCGGCGAGGCAGGCCTTCGCTTCGACGATCTCGGCCAGCGGAACGGTGTGCAGCCGGCGGCGCGCGCGGGCGACGGCGCGCCAGGCCCGCAGCGAACCGGCGAGGCTCGCGCGGGATCCTGCCAGGTCGTCCAGCAGGCTCGCCTCGGGCCGCGCGACAGCGGCCGGCAAGAGGTCGCATGGGACCGGAGCCCGCTTGAACAGGCCGGTTGCCAGCAGTTGGCAGAAGGTCTCGTCGTCCCGCGGTACCTTATCCCCTGCGCACAGTGGAAGGAAGGCGCGCTCGGCAGGCCCGTCGAGCATCGTGTAACGATCGCGGCGCAAGTCTAGGAACACCGGTCGGCCGCCGGCAAGTCCGTAGCTTACATGGGCTTCGAGCGCGAGATAGGTCATGGCCGCGGTTGCGCAGGGTTGCGCGGGGGCGCGAGCCCCCGCGCGTCCGGTTCAGGCCTCGAGCATGCCGAACAGCCGGTAGCCGTCGCTTTCGGGCTCGGCCACGATGTCCTGGCCGCGGGTGGCGAGGCTCGCGGTGCCGAGATCGATCACGGCCGTGTCATGGATGTTGCGTTCCATCGTACGTCTCCTCGTGCTGCGGGAGTGCAGCAAGGGAGAGGGTAGGGTCGGGTTCCAGGGGTACGAAGCTTATACGCCGCCGATAGGACGATTGTTTTCGGGCCGCCCGGGGTCCGTGAACGGCACAGGACGCCGGAGTGACCGCTCAGCCCTCGCCCGTCGCATGCAGGGCGGCAACGATCCTGTCCACCGCGCGCTCCCGCTCGCGGTGATAGGCCGCGAGCGTCCGGCGCAGGACGGGCAGGTTTGCTTCGGCAAGAGCGGCCGCGATGTCCTCGAGGTATGGCTCCGGACCGGGCAGGACGCGCAGCTCGGCGCGCCGGGCGGGGCGCAGGCGATCGTTGAGAGCGCCCAGCGAGGCAGTGGCCTCGACGTTCCCGGCCAGCGCCGCAATCGTCAGGAACAGTCGTCCCGTTCGCTCCACGTGATCGCCGCTCGCGAGCTCGGAAAGGCCTGCACGGGGCGCGTTTGCGCCGAGGCGTGTCGTGAGCGCAAGCAAGGCCTGGTTCCAGCGGTAGAGCTGGCGCAGGCCGAGCTCCGTTACCGCCGGGGTGCGGAACCCTTCGCCTCGCGGTGTATCGACGAGGCCTTCGCCGGCCAGCCGGTGCAGCGCGTCGCGCACCGGCGTGATGCTGACATTGAGGTCCTGGGCGAGCAGGGCTGGCTCGAGGTGCTGTCCCGCGGCGAACCGCCCGTCGCCCAGCTGCTCCTTGAGCGCCAGATAGACGCGCTCGAAAGTGACGCCGGCGTTCATTGCGAACGGATGAGCAAGGTCATCCGCCGCCTCGCCGCTGGCGCTCCAGATGATCGGCGACGACCGCGGCCTGGTCGGGCCTCAGCGCATCGATCGCGCCGAGGCGGGCCGGTGGCGGTCCGGCGAGCAGGATCGACGGGCAGCGCCCCTCGTAGTTGCCGAGGTTGGGGCGATGCTGGCGGTAGCCTACGAGCGCGGCGAGCTCGCTCGAGAAGCCGCGCGCGACCTCGGGCGGGTAGGCGAGCCACTGGTTTTCGTAGGGCTTGAGCCATCCGAGACAGTAGCTGACGATGCATCCTCGGCGGACGCTGTCGCTCCGGTTCCCGCCGGCGCCGTGCAGGGTCGAGCCGAGGAACAGCAAGGCATCGCCCGGCTCCATCTCGATCGCCGTCCCAGGCTGTGCGGGCGGATCTGTGTCGAGTGCCTTGCGGCCGTGGCTGCCCGGCCAGACCAGCGTCGCGCCGTTCTCGCGCGTGTAGCGCGTGAACGGCCACATCACGTTGACGAGGTACTCGGTCTCCCCGAGCGCGCCGCGCCACATGTCCTGGTCGCGGTGCGGCAGCTGCGGCAGCGCGCCGGGGTGGATCGCGATCGCCTGGGTCAGGTTAAGCTGGAGCCTGTCGCACCAGGGCGAGAGCACCTGCTCGGCCACGGCGCAGACCAGCGGATCGAGCACGAGCCGCTCGGCGTGCGCCGAGCGGGTCAGCAGGCGGCCGAACCGTCGCGTCAGCGTGCCATAGAACCCGCCCTCGCAGAACGGTGTCTGCGCAAAGTCCTCGGCAAGGTCGCGGTCGAGCGCGTGGACCGTGTCCGGACGCACGCCGCGCAGCACGCAGTACCCCTGGGCGAGCAACTGCTCGGCGCAGGCGTTCGCCATGGCCTCGGCATCCTTCGGGGCCTCCAGGCCGTCCACGCGGGTCACGCCGCTTGCCTCGCGTCCGCGGCGGCGTCCCACGCCGCCGCAATCCCGGCTCGTCTCAGCAGCGCCGGAGTCTCGCGCGAGATCTCGATCGCCAACGCTCCGAGGGTCTTGCCGGCCCGCTGTGCCGGCAGCCCGAGGGGCCGGCAACGCCAGCCGAACGCGAGGATCTGCTGCAGCCAGCCAATCTCGGCGATCCCGGTGTAGCAGGCGATTCCGCGCTCGAGCGCGTGGTCGACGAGTGCGGTCACCAGCTGGTCGCGGACCGCGCGCCGGCGCGCCGCCGTCAGGCCGCGGTCGAGGCAGAACCGGGTGATCTCACGCACGCCAGGCCCGCGCGGGACAGGGCCATCGCACAGGTCGGCGAACAGCGTGTCGAGCAGGTGGGGCCGCTCGGTCTCGAGCAGGCGCGCCGAGCCGAGGTGCTCGCCCGCCTCGCCCCGGACGATGAGGTATACGGCGTGGACGTCGTCGAACTGGTCGAGCTCGTAGCGGCCCTCGAGGACCGGCAGGTCCCACTTGAGCAGGTCGACGAACACGCGCTTGCGTGCCTCGAACATGGATTGCAGCGTTGCGTCCGCGAGCGGCTGCTGCAGGTGCTCGGCTGTCACGATCATGGCGGCCTCCCCCTTGTTGATCGAGGGAGGCTATCGCCGCGCTGCGCGAGCTCGCGCGAGTCCCGGAAATGGGGGGTTGCCTCAGTTCCTGAGGACGTCGGTGAAGCTGATCGTGCCGTCGAACAGCGCGTGGACGGCCAGCATCGTTCGCTTGCTGACGCCGTAACGCTCGCGTGCCCGCTTGAGGTACTCGGTAACCGTCTCGGGGCTGAGTCCGAGGATGCGCGAGATCTCCCAGTCGGACTTGCCGCGGGCGACCCACACCACGCAATCGCGTTGCCGGTCGGTCAGCTGCGGGCGCGGCTTCGGGTCCGGCGAGTGCATCCTCCAGACCTTGCGGGCCGCCTCGAAAGCGAAGGCGCCGGCCAGCTGGGCGAGCGGCAGGCGCCCCTCGTGCAGCGGCTGCCCGGTCTTCGTGGCGAACGAGCACGAGCCGTTGGCTTCGCCCGGGACGTGCGCAGGCACCGTGAAGCCCTCGCCGATCCCGCGCCGCGCGGCGAGGTCGAGGACCTCGCGGTCTCTTGCCGACAGGCGGATGAGCTCGGGCAGCCGCGACCAGGGGAAGCCGACGCTGGTCAGCTGGCTGGCACGGTGCACCGGGTCGCAAGGCCCGAGCCCGTTGCGGTCGAAGTAGTCGACCCAGTCGGCCGGGTAATTGGCAAGGCGGATCGCCGGGGCGGCGAGGCCGTGCAGGTCCACGTGGTGAGTGACGGCGAAGTAGGTGAAGCCCATCTCGCGGCTGATCTCGGCCAGCAGTCCGTCCAGGTCGTCCTCGGTCCTGGCCCCGGCCAGGTCGCGGATGAATGCATCTATCCTGTCGAGCATCGCTCCCCGCGGCGAGGCGGCGCGCGTCCAAGCTTGCCTTCCGCCTGCCGTTCCTTCGCGATGTCCGGACAGCCGGGCCTCAACCGGCCGTCCGGACGACCTTGAAGTACAAGTCCCTGACCCGGAGCGTACGACTAAAGTCGTATCATTTGGGACTAAGCGTATATTCAATCAGACCGCGAGTTATAATCAAAGTATTTATTCGTGGCTTGTTATGCGCGACAATGCTGTCGCGGCTCTCGGGCCGCTGCGCGGCAATTGGAGGAGGGAGGGGCGATCATTCCCCTTGCCGGCCTGGTTGACCAGTTCGAGGCGCGCGCCGGCCGCTGCGCGTCTTGCGGCGAGCTTGCCGGCGTGCTCGAGGACGCAGCGCGCGAGCTCGGGTTCGCCCACGTGGCGCTCCTGCATCACGCCGCGCTTTGGTCGGACGACCCCAGCCTCATGCGGATCGACAACTACCCGCGAGGCTGGGTGGCCGAGCTCGCCGTGAGGGCCCGGCTCGCAGGCGACCCCGTGCACCTTGCCAGCGGCCGAACCCACCTGGGCTTCCGCTGGGACCGCCTCGAGGCTCTCGTGCCCCTGACCTCGGCGCATCGCGAGATCCTGGGGCTCGGACGCCGGCACGGCCTCGGTTGCGGGTTCACGGTGCCGGCGAACATTCCCGGCGAGCCTGCGGGATCGTGCTCGTTCGCCGTGCGCGGCGGGCGCGACCTGCCCGGCCGCTACCTGCTTTCCGCCGAGCTCATCGGGGCGCGCGCCTTCGGTGCGGCGCGCCGCCTGCTCGGGGCCGGCGCGTTCCGGCCGCCGCGGCTCAGCCGGCGCGAGGTGCAGTGCGTGCGACTGGTTGCGCTCGGCAAGACCGACTGGGAGATCGGCAGGATCCTCGGCATCGGCGAAGCCACGGCACGCCATTACGTCAAGCGTGCGCGCTCCGCCTATGGAGTGGCCACGCGTACCCAGCTCGCGGTCCACGCCCTGCGTGACGGGTGGGTTGGCTTCGCCGAGGCAAGTCCCCCGGATGGGGGAATGGGATAGCGGGTCGCGTGCTGCTCCGCTTGCGGCTCGCCGCCGGAGATGCCCCATCGCCATCCAGGTCCCACTTGTCAGCCGACCGCGTCTCCATTCGGGGACGCCGGCTCTGCAATAGGGTGCGCGCCGGTTGGCCGGCGGGGAAGCGGGATTGCCCGACTGGCGCGACGCCTCGCGCTACCGGCCGCTGCTGCGAACCGCCCCCGAGTTGCTGGCATGGGAGTGGCTGCGCCGCGATCCCGCCTACGCCGCGGCGGCGCGCGCGGCGGCGCCCCGCGAGCGTGCAGCGCCCTGCGTGATGGACCCCGACCCGGCCGCCGCCGCCTGGGGCTTGCACGCGTTCGAGGATCCCCAGCTCCAGGCATCGGCGGCGCGACCGGTCTGGCGGCGCGACTGGCTGGCGCGGGTCCTCGTCGCGGAAGCGGTCGGCGGCGGACCGGCGAAGGAGAGGCTCGACTTCGTGCAGGTGCCCCGGATCGCTACCGTGGCCCGGGTGGCGGGAGGTCCGGAGCACTGGCTGCTGTGCGACGGCGAGGCTTGCCTGAGAGTCGACGTGCTCGCGGGCTCGCTGCTCGATGGACCGGCTGTCCTGTCCTTCCGCCTCACGGGTTTTGCGTCACTGCACGGCCCTCTCGAGACGCTTCGCGGCCTGTTGCGTTTTGGGCGGACGGGCAGTCTTCCGTGCCCCTCGCGGTGCAGCCGCAACCGCCGGCTGGTCCTGCTGCTGCGTGCCTGGGATGGCCTGCGAGACGGCGCCAGCCAGCGCGAGATCGCGGCCGCCCTGCTCAGCGGCGATGCGCTCTGTCCGCGCTGGCGGTACGCCGCACCCGGCTTGCGCTCGCAAGCGCAGCGCCTCGCGCAGGGCGCGCAGGCGATGGGGACAGGCGGCTGGCGCGCTCTGCTTGGAGCCTGATCTCCGTGCTGCGCGGGATCACGACTGTTGCGAGCGGGACGGCGCTCGGCACGAGCCGCAGGGGCCCGAGTTGCGCTCTTGCGCTTTTCGGGCCTCTGCCCGGAGCGGAGGAGAGGGCAGAGCTGCCGTCCGAGGCCGGTGGCACGGGGCCCCGGCAGCCGGCGAGGCGCGCAATGGACGATGATGCAGTCAACCGGGCGGCACGCGCTCGGAGGGGGTGCCCCTTCCTTTCGACCGAGCAGGCGGCCTTCTACCTCGGCCTCAGCGCTCGCCGGCTGCAGGCGATGCGGGCCGACGGATCGGGCCCGCGTTTCCGTCGCCACAGCCGCTACGTGCGCTATCATATCGACGACCTCGACGAATGGTCGAGGCGCTCGGCGCAAACCGCTCGTGGTTGAGCGTTCCGTCAGCGCGCCGCGGGGGGCGCTCGCGGCCGGAGCCGTCTTGGCGCTCGCCCTGCTTCTCGTCCCGGCTTGCGTCCGGCCCGCCCCGCGTCTGGTCTGGAACGCCAGTGCGAGCAGCCCGATCGGGCTGTATCGCGTAGGTGCCGCGCGAGCACTCGCTCGCGGTGACATGGTCCTCGCCTGGCCGCCGCCCCCGGCTCGGGCGATCGGCGCCGCGCGGGGCTACGTTCCCGGTAACGTGCCGCTGCTGAAGCGTGTTGCCGCGGTGGCAGGAGACCGCGTCTGCGCCCGAGGCACGGACGTTCTCGTGAGAGGCCGGCGCATCGCCGTGAGGCGTCGCGCCGACCCTTCCGGCCGGGCGCTCCCGTGGTGGAGCGGTTGCGTCCGGTTGAGCGCGGGCGAAGCGCTGCTGCTTTCTCCGGGTGTGCCGCTCGCTTTCGATGGCCGCTATTTCGGGCCAAGCGCGCCCGGCGAGATTCTCGGCAAGGCTGATCTGTTGTGGCGCCGTTGAAAGTCGTCGCGCTCGCGGCCGTGCTGGCGTCCGTGCCGGTGAGGGCGGATGCGGCCGTCGAGCAGCGGCTCGACCGCTGGACTCCTTACGTGGCCGAGGCCTCGGCGCGTTTCAGCCTTCCGTCCGAGTGGATCCGGCGGGTGATCCGGGCCGAGAGCGGCGGCCGGACGCACCTCGGCGGGAGGCCGATCGTCAGCCGGGCCGGCGCTATGGGACTGATGCAGTTGATGCCCGCGACCTGGGCGGCGATGCGCGCGCGGCTGGGGCTCGGCGAAGATCCGCACGATCCGCGCGACAACATCCTCGCAGGCACCGCGTACCTGAGGCTGATGTACGACCGCTTCGGCTACCCGGGGCTGTTCGGGGCCTACAACGCAGGTCCGGCGCGCTACGCTGCGCACCTCGCGACAGGACGCCCGTTGCCGTCCGAGACCCGAGCCTATCTCGCGGCGGTCGCGGGCGCGGCGACGCCGGTACCTTCGCCAGGACCGCCGGCGCGGTCGGAGCTCTTCGTCGTGCGCCGCGGCGAGGGTGCGGCCTCGCCGGCCGGATCGCGGGCCGAGCCTCCCGCTGGGGGCGGGTTGCTCGTCCTCGACCGTCTCGGCCGGCAGCGCTGACGCGCCGTCGAAGCGGGGCTCTTGGCCGCGCGGAACGGCGCTGTGCGCGGCCGTGTTGTCCGCGCTTGCGCTGCGGTGTCAGGCCTTCTTGCGGCGGCCGCGGCGCTGGCCCGGCTTGCGGCCGAGCCCGATTTCCTTCGCCACCAGCCGGCGCTTCTCGGCGTAGTCCGGCGCGACCATCGGATAGTCGGCCGGGAGACCCCAGCGGGCGCGGTACTCGGCCGGAGTCAATCCGTGGTCGGTCATCAGGTGACGCTTGAGCATCTTCATCTTCCTGCCGTCTTCGAGGCAGACGATGTGGTCGTTCTTGACCGATGCACGGATCGAGACCGCGGGTTCGGGCTTGGCCTCGACCTGCGGAGCGGCGCCGAGACCGGCGAGTGCGCCGTAGACGTTCTGGATCAGCGCCGGGACTTCCTCCACCCCG
>Ga0182746_1000445_pt1 | contig 56959 bp, 58 predicted proteins | sample eDN3rd30CBELigOP_FD_128881 | JGI IMG/M metagenome (GOLD analysis project Ga0182746, IMG submission 128881) | Enriched Organic Plus compost microbial communities from Emeryville, California, USA - eDNA 3rd pass 30_C BE-Lig OP (version 2) (version 2) ...
CAGGATGCCGACAGGCTGTTTGCTGTCCACTGTTGGCCGCCTCATCAGGTATCGCCGCGCGCGCGGCCCTTCACAGGCGCATACCATGGGCGTATGCGCGCGTCACCCGCCTGCGATTCGGGGCGCCCTCACCCGGAGAAACCGCCATGACCGCCTCACAGCCCGCTTATGTGTACAAGATCTGTCCGCGCGGCGCCTGGGAAGCCGCGCAGGCGGCGGGCGCTTTCACTGGCGCCGGCATTGATCTGGCCGACGGCTATATCCACCTGTCAACGGCGGCGCAGGTTCATGAAACCGCCCGCCTGCACTTTCGGGGGCAACAGAACCTGGCGTTGCTGGAGGTGGAAACAGCTGCGCTGGGCGCGGGTCTGCGCTATGAGCCGAGCCGGGGCGGCGCACTGTTTCCGCATCTCTACGGCCCCCTGCCCGTCGCCGCCGTGCGCAGGGTATGGCTTTTGACCAATGACGCGGCGAGCGCGCCCTGCATACCGGAGTTGTGACGTGACGTTCGGACTGTTTGAAGAGCTGGCCCGCAAGGCGATGTTCACCCTCGACCCGGAAACGGCGCATGGGGTGACCATCCGGGCGCTGACGGCCATGCCGCGCCGGACGCCGCCGCCGAACGACGCGCGTCTCGCGGTTTCCGCCTTCGGGCTGGATTTTCCCAATCCGGTCGGCCTCGCCGCCGGTTTCGACAAGAACGCTGAGGTTCCCGACGCCATGCTGGGTTACGGCTTTGGCTTCGTCGAGGTCGGCACCATCACGCCGAAGCCGCAGCCGGGCAATCCGAAACCACGCATCTTTCGCCTGCCGCATGATCGCGCCGTCATCAACCGGCTCGGTTTCAACAATGGCGGCCACGCGGCGGCGCGCGCGCGCCTGCTGGCCCGCGCCCGCGACGTCGCCGGGGCGCGCGGCCTCGTCGGCGTCAACATCGGCGCCAACAAGGACGCGACGGACCGCGCCGCCGATTATGTGGCCGGCGTGCAGGCTTTCGCCGACGTCGCCAGCTATTTCACCGTCAATATCTCCTCGCCCAACACGCCTGGCCTGCGCGATCTGCAGCACGAAGCGGCGCTTGACGACCTGCTTGGCCGGGTGCTGGAGACGCGCGACGCCATCGCCGCGAGGGGCAAGACGCGTCGGCCGGTGCTGCTGAAGATCGCCCCGGACCTGTCGCTGGACGAACTGGACGGCATTGTCGCCGTCTGCCGCCGGCGCGGGATCGATGGCATGATCATTTCCAACACCACCGTCGCGCGCCCCGAGACGCTGCGTGACCGCGATGTGGCGCGCGAACAGGGCGGCCTCTCCGGCATGCCGCTGCTCGGCCCCTCGACGCGGATGCTGGCCAACGCCTGGCTGAGGGTGGAGCGCGCCTTTCCGCTGATCGGCGTCGGCGGCGTCGACAGCGCCGACAGCGCCCTTGCGAAGATCCGCGCCGGCGCCGCCCTCGTGCAGCTCTATACGGGGATGATCTACAAGGGGCCGCATGTGGCCACGGCGATCAATCGCGGCCTCGCCGATCGCCTTGGTCGCAGCGGCGAGACCCTGGCCGCCCAGGTGGGCGCCGACGCGGCGGACGTGGCGCGGGAAACAGCCTGACGGGATAAAAAACAAACCCCGCATCCGTCACGGAAGCGGGGTTTTCATCGCCAATGCGCCGGCGGCCGGAAACAGCGCCGCGGCGCTTGCGTCCGAAGACACGTTACTTCCTGAAATTCAGGATGCGCAGGATCAGCCAGACCGGGGCTACCACCATGGCGCCGTAGACGAACCACATGCCGACGTCGCCGAGCACGGCGAAACCGTTGGCGACCAGGCGGCGGACGAAGCGCGCGACGCTCTCATAGAGCCCGACCGGCGTGATATCCAGAAACGCCATCGCCGCGCCCACCAGCACGGACAGGAACACCAGGCGCGCCAGCACCGATACGGGCGAGCCGCCCAGAAAACCCGAAACGCCGCCACGGCCTTCAGCCATCGATTTCTTCCTTTACGCCTTCAACCCCGTACGCCTGCAATCCCGGCCCATTACGCCGGCGTTCCGGCGGCCCATGGGGCGGCGGCCATGCGGGCGGCGACAATCACCGCCTGGGTGCGGCTCTCCACGCCCAGCTTCTGCAGGATCGCCGAAACATGCGCCTTGATTGTGGCCTCGGAGACGTTGAGCTCGTAAGCGATCTGCTTGTTGAGCAAACCTTCCGACAGCATCATCAGCACGCGCACCTGTTGCGGCGTCAGGCTGGTCAGGCGACGGGCGAGGTCGGCCGCCTCACGATCCGGCGCGGACGACATGTCGACGTCCGGCGGCGTCCATGTGCCGCCAGCCAGCACCGCAGCCAGCGCCTCGCCCATGGCGTCCACCGACAGCGATTTCGGCACGAAGCCGGAGGCGCCAAACTCCATGCATTTGCGGATGACGCCGGGGTCGCCGGCGCCGGACACCACCACCACCGGCACGCCGGGGTGCTGGGCGCGCAGATACAGCAGGCCGGAAAAGCCCTGGGCGCCGGGCATGGACAGGTCCAGCAGCACCACGTCCGGGTCCTCGCCAGCGGTCATCGCCGCCGTGGTGGCGGCGAAATCACCAGCCTCGACGATCTCCGCCTGGGGCAATATCCGTGCGATCGCCTGCCGCAACGCCCCCCGGAACAGGGGATGATCGTCGGCAATGACAATGCGTGACGTAGTCTGCTCGATCACGGAATGGCTCTTTAACTGGTCGTCGCGGGCATACGGGCCTGGTCCTTGTCCGGTTTCGGGGACAGACGCGCCTGTCGCATGTCTAGCACGACCGGACGCCATCACGCCAACCCCATGCGCGGCAAAGACCCCGCGCCGGCTTGACCACCTGCGCCCTTTCATTGGACAAACGCGTTGAAACCAGCGGAGCCACGTCTCCGGCCCTGCCCGCCAGTTCATGGCGAAGGCGGGGAACAAGTCCGGGACGGCCCGGCCCTTTGACAGGAGGGGCCAATGGCCTGGGCTTATCTGTTTGTCGCCGGACTGCTTGAGATTGTGTGGGCGTTTTCGATGAAAGCCTCGGATGGCTTCAGCCGGCCCGTCCCCAGCATCATCACCATTGTCGCCATGATCGCCAGCTTCGCCCTGCTGGCGTGGGCCATGCGGACGCTGCCGCTCGGAACCGCCTATATGGTGTGGACCGGCATCGGCGCGGCGGGCGCCTTCATCGTTGGCGTTGCCTTCCTCGGCGAAAGCGTCACGCCCACGCGCCTGATCGCGGCGGCGCTGGTGCTCTCGGGGCTGGTGCTGATGAAGCTGGCGGATGGCTAGGGCGGGCGCATATTACATCAGAAAGTTGGACAATACGGCGCGAACGTGGTTTGCCCCCGGTGAAGCTCCCTTCCGACGTGCGGGAAGGGGCGCAACCAGCCGGAGGCCGCCATGTCGGGCGACGAATACATTTATGATGAAGCGACAGGCGAATGGATCAGCCCGGATGAAGCGGCGACCCGCGCCGGCGCCGGCGATCGCGTGGTGCGCGATTCCGCCGGCAATGAGCTGGCTGATGGCGACAGCGTCATCCTCATCAAGGATCTGAAGGTCAAGGGGGCCAACCAGACCCTGCGCCGCGGCACGGTGATCAGGAGCATTCGCCTCACCGATGACGACCAGGAAATCGACTGCCGGTACGAAGGTATTCGCGGCCTGGTGCTGCGGGCTGAATTCGTCAGGAAGCGCTGATCCGCCGCCCTGACAGGCCGGACGGCGGCGCGGGCCGGCCGCAAGGCCGCCGCGTCGCGGCCCGGGACTGGCCGCATGGCCGGCAGCCCCTGGGGCGCGAACAGCGCCCGCCCCGTGACTATTCCCGGCATGAATATTTCCGGCCAGCCGCGCGCCCCGCGCCCCATGACTCCAGGCATGCGCAAGCAGCATGCATGACCAGTTTGCGCCCGCCGGAAGTAGCGTCGCATGCATTGCGCGCAGCTTCTCGCCGGCCATGCGGTCTGCGTGTGGAAATTCCTGACAATCCTGTGTGTTGACGGGGTTTATTCATGCCGATACGCTCAGAAAATTATATTAAATAACAAATAAATATCGGGGAGAGAAACGATGATCCGGATACCGGCTCTGAAAGTGCTGGCGGCCGCCGCTGGCGCCTGCCTGTTCGGCGCGCTGGCGGCCCATGCCGCAGATGACTGGCCGCGCAAGGAAATCACCCTCATCAACAACTATCCGCCCGGATCGGCCACCGAGCTGACGGCGCGCGCCATCGCCCGCAGCATCGAGAAAACCATTGGCAAGCCGGTCATCATCAAGGCTGTGCCTGGCGGCGCCGGCCAGCTCGGGCCGGCGGAGCTCGCCCGCAGCGCGCCCGATGGCTACACCATTGGCCTGGTGGGATCGTCATCCTATCTGACGGCGCCGCACATGATGGACATGCCGTTTGACGCCTGGAAATCCTTCGATCTGATCGCCCAGGCCGCCGAGCTGCGCTACGGCGTCGGCGTGCGCAAGGATTCGCCGATCAAATCCGTGCAGGACATCATCGACCAGTCGAAGAAAAAACGCCTGACCTACAGCTCCACCAGCCCCAACAATGTGCTGCCGCTGTTCCAGATGGCCAAGCTGAACGGCGCCAACCTGCGCTGGGTGACCTTCGCCGGCGGCGCTGAATCCGTGCTCCAGGCCGTCGGCGGCCATGTGGACCTGACCTTGCAGAGCGCCACGGAAATGAAGCCGCAGATCGACGCCGGCAATCTGCGCCTGCTGGCTTCAACCTCGCCCGAGCGCTGGCCCGACTATCCCGACGTTCCGACCCTGCGCGAGCTTGGTTTTGACTACATCAGCTTCGGCCCGATGGGTTACGCCTTCCCGAAGGGCGTCGATCCGAAGGTCCGTGACAGGATGGAGAAAGCCTTCGAGATCGCCCTGAAAGACCCGGAGGTTCTCGACCAGCTGAAGAAACTCGGCGTCGCGCCCTCCTATCGCACCGGCGCCGAATTTTACGATCACATGAAGAAAATGGAGCCGCTGTTCATCCAGATCCTCACAGAAGCCGGCATGAAAACCCGGTGAGGCGCGACAATGACCTTCTCCGGAGCGCGGTGGACCGCGCTCGGCCTGTTCTGCGCCGCGGCTGCGGCGTTCTGGCAGGCCACGAAACTGTCACGCTGGGGTTTTGACGGCCCGGGCCCGGGTCTTTATCCCCAGGTCATTGCGGCGATCTGCATGGCGCTGGCGCTGCTGGTGCTGGCGCTGGACAGGGGCGACCCGGCCCCGGTGGCCACGGACGACGACGAGGCGGTGGCCCGCTACGATCTGGCAGGCCCCCAGGAGCGCCGCACCTTCCACATCTATCTGCTGGCGCTGGTCGTGCTGGTGGCCGGCAGCTGGCTCGCCGGCTTCATCGTCACCTCGCTGGCGGTGACCATCATCACCATGCGGTTCGCGGAAGGCGTGAGCTGGCGGGCGACGCTGATCACCGCCGCCATCATCGCGCTGGCCGGCGTCATCGTGTTCAGCTGGCTGTTGCAGGTCAGCCTGCCGGAAGGGCCGGCCGATCTGGCGTTCCGCGCGCTGCTGCGTCAGGGAGGGCTGCTGTAATGGAAGGTCTGCTCGGCGGTTTCGCCACCGTCTTCCAGCCGGCGACGCTGATGTACTGCTTCATCGGCGTATTCCTCGGCACCATCGTCGGCATCCTGCCCGGTCTTGGTCCGCTGACCACCATCGCCCTGCTGCTGCCCATCACCTACAAGATGGACGTCACCTCGGCGATCATCATGCTGTCGGGCATTTATTACGGCGTGGCCTATGGCGGCACCATCACCTCGGTGCTGATGCGCATACCCGGCGAGGCGTCATCCGTCGTCACCTGCCTTGACGGCTATGAGATGGCGCGCAAGGGCCGCGCCGGCGCGGCGCTGGGCATCGCCGCCATCGGTTCGTTCGTGGCCGGCACCATCGGCGTCGTCGCGGTTTCCTACCTGTCGCCGCCCCTGTCGCGCTGGGTGCTCGCGTTCGGACCTGCGGAATACGCCATGGTGATGCTGGCCGGCCTGTCGCTGGTCACCTACTTCTCCAGCGGTTCACGGCTCAAGGCGCTGCTGATGGCCGGCTTCGGCCTGCTGCTGGGCGCCGTCGGCTCCGATCCGCTGGCGGCGGCCCCGCGCCTGACCTTTGGCATATTCCACCTCACCGGCGGCATCGATCTGGCGCCGCTGGCCATCGGCCTGTTCGGCATCTCCGAAGTGCTGTCGATGGTGCTGCGCAAGAAGGAAAAGATGCAGGTGCTGGCGCCGCCCTCGTCGCTGCTCGGCTTCATGCCGAACCGGGAGGAAGCGCGGCGCTCGGTCGGGCCGGTGGCGCGCGGCACGGTGCTGGGCTTCATCGTCGGCCTCATTCCCGGCGGCGGCGCGGTGCTGGCCACCTTCCTGTCCTATGCGGTGGAAAAGAAGCTGTCGAAGCACCCCGAGCAGTTCGGCAAGGGCGCGGTCGAGGGGCTGGCGGGACCGGAGTCCGCCAACAATTCGGGGACGGCGGGGGCATTCGTGCCGCTGCTGTGCATGGGCGTGCCGGCCAACGCCATCACGGCGCTGCTGCTCGGCGCTTTCATGATCCATGGCGTCGCGCCTGGCCCGACGATCATGGAGCGGCAGCCGGAGCTGTTCTGGGGCGTGATCGCCAGCATGTACGTAGGCAACGTCATGCTGCTGGTTCTCAACCTGCCACTGGTGGGGCTGTTCGTGAAAATCCTCGACGTGCCCCGCGCCTGGCTGGCGCCGATCATCCTCACCGTTTGCCTGATCGGCGTCTACTCCACCAACAGCGCCGCCATGGACGTGCTGCTGGCCGTGATGTTCGGCGTCATCGGCTACATCCTGCGGCGCTATGGCTATGATCTGGGCATCGTCATTCTCGCCTATGTGCTGGGCGTGATCTTCGAGCGCTCGGTGCGTCAGGCGCTGGCGATCTCGGATGGCGATCTGGGCATCTTCGTTTCCAGCCCGCTGACCATCACCTTCGCGGTGATCACCGCCGTGTTGGTGGGTCTGGCCTTCGTGCCCAGGAAGCGCGCGCCAGGCCCCGCGGACGCCGCCATCGCCGTGGCGGAAGTCTCGCAGGTCAAATAAGCAGGCCGGAAACGGCCAGCGCCGACGCGACATGGCGGCGTGTTCCCTCCGGGGAGCGCGCCGCCATGTCGTTGGCGCATTTCCGGTGAAGCGCGGCCGGCCGGGAAGTCCATCCCTTTTTGATATTCATGCATTTCCTTCACAAAGGTGGATTCCACTTTTCGTTGGAATGCGTTTCACCTCAAAGCGGGGCGCCGTCGATCTGCGCGCGCCAGAACGCCGCGCGTTCCTTCAACTGCGCGTCGCGCGCCCAGGTCCCGTCGCATGGCTCCAGCCGCTCCAGCACCTCGAAGGTAAAGGCGTCGGCGCCATGCGCCCGCCACGCCGCCTGCAGGGCGCGGTTGGGATGGGAGCCCTGGCCGAGCGTGAACCAGATGCGGTTCCGCACCCGGTCCACGTCTGGCCAGCCGCCGATCCATGCCTCGCCAGTCGCGGCGCAACGCACCGCGAAAATTCCGGCGTCGACGTCGCGTTTCTTCCAGGCGTCAATCACCTGCTTCCTGTCCTGCCCGCTCATGCCGTCGCCTCCTGTCGCCGCATCATGCCTGCTTCGGGTGAAAGCAGCCTTGCGCCCTATTATTATACGGGTATAAATGGCGCAATATTTTTATCTGGGTAAAATTTAATGACCGATGACAGTGAAAATGCATGCACGGCGTTCGCCGGCTCCCGCCTGCTTTGCGCCGGCCCGCTGCCCGAGGTGGCGGCGCGGGTTCGCGCGGCATGGCGGACCAACCCGGCGGAAACCGTGCTGACCTTCAGCGACAGCACGGGAAAGCTGGTGGACATCGACCCGCGCGGCGACGGCGACATGGCCGGCGACGCGCCGAAACGCGGGCGCGGCCGGCCGAAGCTGGGGGTGGAGCCGCGCGAGGTGACGCTATTGCCGCGCCATTGGCAATGGCTGGGGCAGCAGCCCGGCGGCGCTTCCGCCGTCCTGCGCCGGCTGGTCGACGCCGCCCGCCGGCAGGCCGGAGCCGAAGACGACGCGCGGGCGCGGCGCGAGGCGGCTTATGCGTTCATGAACGCCATGGCCGGCGACTTGCCGGGCTATGAGGAAGCGATCCGCGCCCTGTTCGCCGGCGACGACGCCGGGCTGCGAACCCGCGTCAGCGCCTGGCCGGTGGATATCGCCGCCCACGCCTTGCGCCTTGCCGGCCATGAGGCCGCCCTGGCCCCGTGACGGCGCCGCGCCAGGCATGCAAAAGCCTGGCGCGCGTCCTGGGCAAGATCATTTCGTCGTGTAGCCGCCGTTCACCAGGATCGTCTGGCCGGTCATCCACCAGCCGTCCGAAACAAGGAAGCGGATCCACGGCGCGATGTCCTCAATATGCGTAAGCCCCGTCGGGGTGCATTTCGACAGGGCCGCCGCCGTCTTGTGATAGGCCACCGCGTCGGCCCCTTCGGCCGGGTAAAAGAACGGCGTATCCATGGGGCCAGGGCCGATGGCGGTCACGGAAATTCCGCGCTCGCCAAACTCCTTTGAGGCCGCCCGGGTGAAGTGCTCCACCGGCGCCTTGGTTCCGGCGTAGCTGGAATAGAAAGGCGTGTAGGCGCCGAGCAGCGACGTCACCAGCGTGCAGATTTTGCCATTGTCGTTCACATGCCGGCCGGCTTCTTTCAGGAAGAAGAAGGCTGCCTTGGCGTTAACGTCGCTCATTTCGTCGTATTCAGCCTCGGTGATCTCCACCATGGGCTTTTTCAGCACCTTGCCAACGGTGTTGATGGCAATGTCGGGCCGGCCCACGGCGGCGACAGCATCCGCGAACAGTTTCGCCACCGCGCCGGCAGTCGTCAGATCCCCCTGCAACGCCACGGCCTCCGCGCCCGCCGCGCGAACCGCCGCCACGGTGGCGTCGGCTTCCGGCCGTGAACCGGCGCTGTTGTAATGAATGACGACGGCCCGCGCCCCGTGCGTCGCCAGATCGCGGGCGACAAGGCCGCCAAGGTTTTTGGCGCCGCCGGCGATGAGAACGGTTTTGCCGCGAATGCTGTGGTCTGTTGTTGCGGAACTGGTCATGGACGGGTCTCCAGACAATGGGCGGTCGCGCTGTGCGCCCCCTTCCCCAAGGACAGTAAGCCTCCGGATTGTCAGATAAACCTGTCCATTCTGACATCAGCTGTCAGAATGGGCGAACAACTGGACAGGACCGCCGCTGGAAACGTCATGGACCGCATCGACCAGTTTCGCATTTTCACCCGGGTCGTGGAGACGGCCAGTTTCACGCGGGCGGCCCAGTCCCTGGGGCTGCCGCGATCGTCGGTTTCCGCCGCGGTGCTGGAGCTGGAAAAACGCCTCGACGCGCGGCTGCTGCACCGGACCACGCGCCGGGTGTCCCTGAGCCAGGATGGTCGCCTGTTTTACCAGCGCTGCCTGCAATTGCTTGCGGACGTGGAGGCGGCGGAGGAACTGTTCAGGCCCGCCGCCGGCCCCACCGGCACGCTGCGCATTGACGCGCCGGGGCGCATCGGCCGCCTGATCATCGCGCCGGCCCTGCCCGCGTTTCTCGACCGTTATCCGGGCGTCAACATCGAACTGGGCGTCACCGACCGCCCGGTGGACCTGATCGCCGACAGCGTCGACTGCGTGGTCCGCGTCGGCCCACAGCGCGATTCGGGCCTGATCGCCCGCCCCATCGGCGAACTGCCCCTGGTCAATGTGGCCAGCCCGGCCTATCTGGCCCGTCACGGCGTCCCCGAAACACCGGCGGATCTCGATGCCCATGTCGCGGTGAATTACGCCCCGCCCTCGGGCAGCCGGGTGGAGCCGTGGGAATGGATCGAGGACGGCGCGCTCCACGCCCGCCCCATGCCGGCGCGGGTCACCGTCAACAACGCCGAGGCTTCCATCGCCTGCTGCCTGGCGGGTCTCGGACTGATCCAGATTCCGGCCTATGACGTGGCGGATTACCTGAAGACGGGCGATCTGGTCGAGGTGATGCCAGCCTGGCGCCCCGAACCGCTGCCGATCATGCTGCTTTATCCCGAACGACGTCACGCGCCGCATCGCCTGCGGCTTTTCGCTGACTGGCTGGTGGCGCTGCTCAGGCAGCGAACCCTGGCGCCCGTCGCCGCGCCGCGCCAAACCTCATCCTGACAGACCACGGCCTCCCGAACGGGCGTCAGGCGGCCAACCTTTCCGCCGGCGCCTCGATGGTGACCACCAGGCCTTCCGGCCGCCAGTCGCGGGCGACAGCCGCGCCGAGCGCCACGGCCAGCCCCTGTTCAAGACGGCTGCCGAAGCCGGCCGCGCCACGCGTCCCGGCCGCCGGTCCGTCATGCTCGCGCCAGACCAGCCGCACCATCTGGCCTTCAACTGAAATGCGCAGGTCCAGACGGCCATCGCGCGTGGACAGCGCGCCATGCTTGGCGGCATTGGTCGCCAGTTCGTGCAGCAACAACGCCAGACTGGTGAGAGCCCGGGGACCAATCGCCGCGTTTTCGCCGGAAACGACGATCCGGCCGACGTCCTGATAGGGCTCCAGAATGATCTGAAGCAGGGCCCGCAGGTCGGTGGCCGCTGTCTGCCGCCCATCATCGCGCCAGGCGGTCATGGTGATGTCGTGGGCGCGGGCCAGCGCGGCCAGCCGCGCCTGGATGATCTGCGGCGCTTCGGCCGGAGTGGCCGCCGAGCGCACGCTGAAGGAGACGATGGCGGTGGCCAGGGCGAACAGGTTCTTCACCCGGTGGTGCATCTCGCCGAGCAGCAACTGCTGTTGCTCCTGGGTCTGGCGCTGTCCGGTGATGTCGCGGGCGATCTTGGAGGCGCCGACGATTTTTCCCTGGCGGTTGCGGATGGGCGAAATCGTCAGGGAAATATCAACAAGCGCTCCGTCCTTGCGGCGGCGCACCGTTTCAAAATGCTCGAAACGCCGCCCGGCCCTGATGCCGGCGAGAATCCGCGGCTCCTCATCCAGCCGGTCCTCGGGAATCAGCATGGTGACCGGACGACCGATGGCCTCACTGGCGCTATAGCCAAACAGGCGCGCGGCCCCGCCGTTCCAGCTCTGGATCACGCCGTTCAGATCCTTGCTGATGATGGCGTCGTCAGAGCCGTCGATGATGGCGGCAAGCCAGTCGCGAAAGTCGGGGGCATCGGGCCTGTCGCCCATATCGGCCAACAGCGCCGGCAGCGACGCCGTTAATGCGGGGGGCTCCGCCGGGGCGAGGGGCGCTGCGGTATTGGGCGGCGGCTCGCTGCCCCCCTGACATGCCTTGCCATCACTGGAGCCCGTCACCGCGCAACCTCCGCCATCCGATTTGCCGGGCGACCTTGCCACACGGGCGCGGCCGAGGCGAATGGTAAAATAGCCCCCTGCCAGAGCCATGCAGCCAGGGCATTCCGGCCGGTGCCGGCCGCCCGCCTGCGTTCGCTGCTCTCCCTGTCCGCCCGTCTGCCTCCTGGTCCATCCGGGAGAAACGGCGCGACCTGCGGCGCCCCGGTTGACGCCCAGTCTGAAATCGTTCCAGGCTTGGCCAAAACGGGAGGCGACAATGGGCGACATCATCACGTTAGGGGCTGATCTGGAGCGATTGCTCAAGCTGCGCAGCCATGTGTTTGGCATGCAGATGTTCGAGCGGCGCGCGGACATGGAGGCGATCCCGCGCATTCGCCGCCCAAAAGCCGTCCATGCGCTCGACCAGCTGGTGGGCCAGGCGGCGCGCCTTGGCTGGACCGTGGGGGTAACGGCCGAGGATCTGGTCGGCGCCCAGTGCCGCGCCGTGGTCGGCCTTGGCGGCGCCAAGACCGACGAATGGCGCTCTGGCCGTCATATGCAGGGCGTCTGGTTCGAGACTGAGGCCGACAGTTCGGCCCATCAGGCCGCCATGCATTGCGTGCCTGACGGGCGCTATGAAGCCCTCGCCGTCGGCCCCCTGTCATCGGGACGGCTGGCCAACCCGGATATCGTGCTGTTCTACGCCACGCCCGGGGCCATGATGTATCTGATCAACGGCATGCAATGGTCTGGCTACAAGCGTTTCGACTGGAGTGTGGTTGGCGAAAGCGCCTGCGCCGACTCCTGGGGACGCGCCCTGACCACGCGCCAGCCCAGCCTGTCGATCCCCTGCTTCGCCGAGCGGCGCTATGGCGGCGTGGAGGACAACGAGATGCTGATGGCCTCGCCGCCAGAACCGCTCGAAGCAGCCGTGCGCGGCATGAACGCCCTTGCCCGGAACGGTTTTCGCTATCCGTTCCCGCAGTATGGCATCCAGCAGGACGTGCGCGCCGGCATGGCGGTGAGCTACTGACCGGGTTTCACTGCTGGCTGTCTCCAGAAGGGGCCTGGCAAAGCGACGATTCTGGCCGAGATGGGACAGGAGGAGGCCGGCGTTTCGCCGTCTTCGCCTGCATAAACGGCGGAGCCCCAGCCCGGCGGCTGGCGCGCCCGCCGCCGCTGACGCGGCTGTCGCCTGGCGACATCGCTTCCAGACGTCCCGCCCACGAAAGGTCGCCGCTTGCTCCCGTCTCACACTGCCGCCCGGCGCCATGGCGCCCTCGCCCTTGCCATCGCCACCCTGCTCCTCGCCAGCTGCTTTATCGGCTGGCTGGGGCTCAGCGGCGCCAGCCAGCCCTGGGACGCGAACATCCTGCTGGCGCTGCGCCAGCCGGGTGATCATGCTGTTGGCCTTGGCCCGGCCGGAACCGCGCGCGCGTTCTGGCTGGTGTCTGTTTTCGGATCATCCTTCTGGCTGTCGGCGGCGACCGCCGCCGTCGCCATTTTCCTGGCCGCGACCGGCCGGCGGCAGCTTGCCCTTGGGGTTGTGTGCGCGGTCGCCAGCGCCATCCTGGCCGTGACGGCGCTGAAGCTGCTGGCGGCGCGGCCCCGTCCCGATGTGGTTCCGCGCCTTGGCGGCTTTAACGGCGCCAGCTTTCCCAGCAGCCACGCCATGCTCAGCATCGCCGTCTACGGAATCCTGGCGATCGCCCTCACCACCAGCCGCGCGACGCGCTGGCTGGCCTGCGCCGCCGCGGTCGCGCTCGGGCTCGTGATCGGATTCTCGCGCCTCTATCTGGCCGTGCACTGGCCAACGGACGTGTTGACCGGCTGGTGCCTCGGCGGCGTCTGGGCGCTCGGTTTTGCCTGGATGCTGGGCGGCGCCCTGGCCGCCGGGTCGCGCCGCGACCATGCGCCGCCACAAGGGCGCGGCTGAGACGCGACGCGGGTATGGCGCATTCGCCCGGTTGCGCTTATGGTGCGCGCCGGTTCGATAAACGGGGATGCAGCAATGGCCGACCACGGAACGCCACACTTCCAGAACGACGCCGGCGTTCAGGTTATCGAGGTTGGTTCGCGCGAATTCATGTGCATTGGCGCGCGGCCGCCATTTGATCACCCGCACATCTTCATCGACATGGGCAGCGAGAACGAGGCGGTGTGCAGCTATTGCTCCACCCTTTACCGGTTCAACGCCGCCCTGAAGGCCGGCGCCTGCCTGCCGAAGGAATGCGCCTGGGAGGCCGCGGCCGCCTGAGCCCTGGCGACCCGCCGCAGGACCTGCCCCGGGACAGAGACGGCGCCGCGCGGCGCCGTTTCGCATTTTCACCATGGGATGTCTCCCCTGGTTTCGACACAATTCCAGATGCAGAACAGGCCGCATCGCATTTTCCGGCGCGGCGGCCGCTGCGCGCGGACAATGCGTCAGATCAGACGGGCAGAGCAGATCCGCCCGGCCGGCCCCGGCTTCCAGACGAAAGATACATGACCCGTTCCGCACATCAGGGCGCCGGCTCCGCCATCATTGCCGGCGCCGGCATTGGCGGCCTTGCCGCCGCCCTTGCCCTTCGCGATATCGGCGTCGCCAGCACGCTGGTTGAAAAGCGCACGGCCCTGAACGAAACCGGCGCCGGCATCCAGCTTTCTCCCAACGCCAGCCGGGTGCTGTTCGCCCTGGGCCTCGGCCCCGCCCTGATGCGGCAGGCCGTGGAGCCGGAAGCCGTGCGGATCCGCGCCCTGCGCGGCGGCGCCGAGCTGTCGCGGCTGGAACTGGGCGAAACCATGCGCCAGCGCTATGGCGCGCCGTATCTGGTGATCGCCCGCTCAGACCTGCACACGATCATGCTCGACGCCCTGCGGGCGCGGACCTCCGTGCGCATTCTTGCCGGGCGCACCGCCTCCGCCGCCGGCAATCATGGCGACCAGGCGCGCCTCACCATCGCCAACGCCTCCGGCCAGCAGGAGGACCTGCAGGCGGATCTGGTGATCGGCGCGGATGGCGTGTGGTCGCGAATCAGGGAAAGCCTTGGCGGCGCCGCGCCGCGCTATCGCGGCTATCACGCCTGGCGCGCGGTGATTCCGGCCAGCGAGCTGCCGCCGCATGTGCGGGTGACGGAGACCGGGCTGTGGCTCGGCGGCGGCCAGCACCTGGTTCATTATGGCGTCGCCGGCGGGCGGGCGCTGAACGTGGTCGCCGTCATCCCTTCCCGCGAGGCGCTGCCGGACTGGAGCCACGAAGCTGACCCAGCCGTGCTGATGAACGCCTTCTCCAGGGCCGACATGCGCGCGCGTGATCTGCTGGCGGCCGGCCGGGACTGGCGCATCCACGCCCTGCACGATGCGCCGCCGCCGCCGCGCTGGAGCGACGGGCGCGTGGCGTTGCTGGGCGACGCCGCCCATCCGGTGCTGCCGTTTCTCGCCCAGGGCGGGGCGCTCGCCATCGAGGACGCCGCCGCGCTGGCGGCGCTGCTGGGTGAGGCCGCCGTGGCCGGCATGGCCCCGGCGCGGGCGCTGGAAATGTATGGCGCGGCCCGCCGGGGGCGCGCCATGAAGGTGCAACAGCAGGCCCGCGGCAACGGCCGCATCTACCACATGCGCGCCCCGCTCAGTTTCGCCCGCAATTTCGCCATGCGCCGGCTCGGCGGCGCCGGGGTGCTCGCCCGCTATGACTGGCTCTACGGCTGGCAGGCGCCACAGGCCGTGCGCGGCGACGCGGCGGCTGGCTGAGGCCGGCGCCGCGCGACAAATTTGGCGCGACCTGCAAAATAGCGGGATGAACCGCCAGCGCAGCGCCGGGACACATTGAAAGCCCCGGTTGTATCCCGCATAAGCATGGGGCGCGCCCTGGCGCGCCAGGCGGTGACCCGTGCCGGTTTCGCTGCCTGTGCGGACGTGGCGAAATGGTAGACGCAGCAGACTTGAACTAAAATTGGAGTGCCCGCGGGGAAACCCACGGAGTAGAACCGCTCAAAGTCGGGGAAAGCTAACGGGCGAATGCCCCAGGCCAATCCCGAGCCAAGCCCCATTAGGGGAAGGTGTAGAGACTGGACGGGCGGCGCCTAACGCCTTCGGGCCATGGCGAAGGGACAGTCCAGACCACGAACGCAGACATGCGGCGGCGAAAGCCGAAGTGGTATGAAAATCTGCCTCTCCCTGAGAGTACGGGTTCGAGTCCCGTCGTCCGCACCAACCTGTCCCTGACTGCCCCCAAAATCCGCTTCTCCCCTGGCGGCGTCGTGCGTTCTGGGCGGCGCTCGCGCCAGGCCCTCCGGCCGCAGGACGGCGCAGGACGCCCCGTCGCGCGCGGCTGATGGTTCTGTCGTTCACGCTGGATCACCGGCGCAATTCAATGTGAACGGATCGGGCTCAAGGGCGATTGCCGGCGGGCGGCCCGCGTGACACCCTGCGATTCTGGCGGAACCGGCAAGCAAAACCACCAGGCCGGCCGCCAGAATCACCAGACAAGATCGTCAGCAGGAGCGGCGCGCGCCGCCCGGCATGGCGACGTTCGACAGGGACAGGAGACGCCGGTGACACAACGACCGGACGACGCCGCGCCGCAAGGCCGCGGCATGTTCAGCGGCCTGCGCGTTCTGGACGCGGCCTCATTCGTCGCCGCGCCGGCCGCCGCGACCATTCTTTCGGATTTCGGCGCCGACGTCATCAAGGTTGAGCCGCCTGGCGGCGGCGACCCCATGCGCAGCTTCCACCTGGCGCCTGGCCTGACGCCGACCGAGCACGCCTATTTCTGGACAGTGCTAGCCCGCAACAAGCGCAGCGTCGCGCTGGACCTGAAACAGCCCTCCGAGCAGGAAAAACTTTACGGCCTGGTGCGAACCGCCGATGTGTTCATCACCAACATGCCGCTGAAGGCGCGCGAACGCCTTGGCATCTCCTGGGACCGGCTCGCTGGCCTGAACGACCGGCTGATCTACGCCTCATTCACCGGCTTCGGCGAAACCGGCCCGGAGAAAGACCTCGCCGCCTTCGACGCCACCGCGTGGTGGGCGCGCTCCGGCCTGATGGATCAGGTGCGGCCGACCGGCGACAGCGTTCCGGCGCGCTCCACGCCCGGCATGGGCGACCACATGGGCGCGCTGGCGCTCTATGGCGCCATTGTCTCCGCCCTGTATCGTCGCGAGCGCACCGGGCGCGGCGCCCATGTCGGCTCATCGCTGATCGCCAACGGCGCCTGGTCGAACGCCATTTCGATCCAGGGGGCCATCGCCGGCGTCGCGCCGCCGAGGCCGCTTCCCCGGCTGGAGGGAACCAATCCCCTCGGCAGCCATTACCGCTGCGCCGACGGGCGCTGGCTGACCCTGGCCGTCACCGCCAACCAGCAGGTTCACTGCTGGCCGGCCGTCACCCGGGTCATCGGCCGGCCCGAACTCGCGGACGATCCGCGCCTCGCCACGATGGCCTCACGGGCCGAACATGCCGCGGAGCTGATCGCCCTGTTCGACCAGATTTTCGCGACGCGGCCAGCCGCTGCCTGGCACAACCTGCTGACGGAGGCAGGGGTAACCCACAGCGTCGTCGCGCATGTGTTCGACGCGGTGCACGATGAACAGATGCTCGCCGCCGGGGTGCTGACGCCAATGCAGGGGCTGGATGGGGCGCCCCTGACCATCGACAGCCCGATATGGATCTCCGGCGAAACCAAGCGTTCGCCAGCGCCGCCGCCGGCTTTGGGCGCCCACAATGACGAGGTGCTGGGCGGCGGCTGACGGCGCATCGCCAGCCGCCGCCCAGCCGTCAGGGTTTGGCGACGCCGGTTGCATCCCGCGACGGCAGGGCCGCCAGCATGGCCTCAACCGCCTGGCGCGCCTGCTCCAGCCGGGCGGCGTCGCGGCTGCGCAGCACCAGATTGGTGTTGAACCCCTTCTCATCGTTGAAGGGGTAGCTGCCCATGATGACATCCGGGAAAGCGCGGGCGACCGCGCCGAACGGCGCCGCCACGTCGCCCTCACGCGCATCGGCGCGGATCGACGTCGACAACATGCGCTGACCGGTGCGCAGTCGCGGCCCGACCCAATCCATCATCGACTGCATGATCGCCGGCACGCCCGCCATGGTAATGACATTGCCGATCCAGAACCCCGGGGCGCTGGAGACTTCGTTCAGCACCAGCTCAGCCCCGGCCGGGATGCGGGCCATGCGCAGGCGGGCCGGCGTCAGGTCTTCACGCCGCAGCCGCTTCAGCAATTCCTGAACGGCCCGCTCGTCCACGTCGATGCTGACGCCAAAGGCGGCGGCGATGGCGTCGGCGGTGATGTCGTCATGGGTGGGGCCGATGCCGCCGGTCGTGAAGACATAATCGTAGCGCCGGCGCAGGGCGTTGACGGCGTCGACGATCTCCTGGTGTTCGTCGGGGACGACGCGCACCTCCTTGAGGTCCACGCCAATGTTGGTGAGGTATTCGGCGATGAAGCCGATATTGCGGTCCTTGGTCCGGCCGGACAGGATTTCGTCGCCGATGACGAGCACGGCCGCCGTCACCGGCGTTGCGCTGCTGTTCTGTTGTTCCGACATGGCGTCCCCAGGGTGGCTTGAGCAGATGGCCTGAACAGGTGATCTGAACGGGAATCATTGAGGCGCGGCGCGCGAAGCTGGCGCAGCGGGCGCAAGGGTTATAATCCCGCCACGGCGCGTCCGTCACGGAAACTGTCGCGCCACGTCTCCTTCCGCGCCATGAGAGGCATGACAACGGGCGTTGGGCCGACGCCGGCCGGACGTGGCTTGAGCCCGGGCGCGCCCGGCTGTAACGGTCAGGGAGCGGCCCTGACCTGCGGGCGCCGCCAACACGGGATCACCGGCGCCGACATGCATTATCCCTCCCCCCTGGTCGAAGCGCGACTGCTGCGGCGCTACAAGCGCTTCCTCGCCGACATGGAGCTGGAGGACGGCGCGGTCGTCACCGCCCATTGCGCCAATCCAGGCGCCATGCTGGGTCTGACGACGCCGGGCAGCCGCACCATGCTTTCCCGCTCGAACAACCCGAAGCGGGCGCTGCCGTGGTCATGGGAACTGGTGGAGATCGACGCCCCGGACAGCCCGCAATGGGTGGGCATCAACACGTCGCGGCCCAATGCCCTGGCCGAAGAAGCCCTGAGGGCCGGCGTCATCCCGCAGCTGGCGGGCTATGACAGCCTGCGACGCGAGGTGCGTTATGGCCGCTCCAGCCGCATCGACATCCTGCTTGAGCATCCGGGCAGGCCACCCTGCTATGTCGAAATCAAGAACGTGCACCTGATGCGCCAGCGGGGCCTCGCCGAATTTCCCGATTGCGTGACCGCGCGCGGCGCCAAGCATCTGGTGGAACTCGCCGACATGGTCAGCGCCGGCAACCGCGCCGTCATGCTCTATGTGGTCCAGATGCGGGCGGACGCTTTCGCCCTGGCGCCCGATCTCGATCCCGGCTACGCCGCCGCATGGCGGGCGGCCACGGCGGCCGGCGTCGAATCGATCGCCGTTGTCTCGCAGATCGACACGGAAGAACAGCGGATCACATCGTCCATTCCGGTGCTGATGCGGGACGGAAGCCCGGCGGCGGCGGGAGCCGGAAGTGAGAAACCGGCTCTCCCATTGGTGAAAGCGGATCTTTCGTAGCGGGCGCCGGGCTGGCCGGAAAACCTGCTGGCGATTCGCGCCATGCGACAGACGCAAAAAAGCGCCCCTTCGTCAGGAAGGAGCGCTTACAGATCCCGAACCGGTCGCCTCTGCGGCTGTCCCGGGCAACGATGGCGCGTCAGGCGATGGTGTGCTTCTGGATCGCGCCGGGCTGGCGGACCAGCGTGGTCACGTTCGACATCACTGGCGTGACTGGCTTGCGCATGGACGACGTAAAGGCCACGACGCCAGAATGACTGTCACGCCGCGCCTGGGACAGAGCCATGTATGACGCTTCGATCAGCGCATTGACATCGTAACCGACCGTGTCGCTGGAAGCGACGCCGACCCGCAATGTCCAGCCCTGCCGACGGCAAAGCTTCTCAAGGCCGGCAAGCACATTGACGTAATGGGCCTGGGCGTCGGCCGCCGTGGAGCGCCCCAGGACAGCCGCGAACTCTCCGCGTCCGACCACGCTGAACATGTCGCTGGCCTTCACGCTCATCTCGAACCGGCGCAGGATCCGCTCAAAGTTCTCGACCGCCAGCGGATGACGCTCAACGCCCGTATCAAGGTGAACGAAAGCCATGGAAACCGGCTCGTTGCGCATGCGGTACTGACGCAGCATCAGGCGCACGTTGGCGAAGAAGGTGCTGCGCAGACGGATGTGGTGGTGGTGAGGCTCCTCATCCCAGTCCTTCGCTGTCGCGTGGGCGTGCTCCCGCGACAGCGCGAGGGCGAAGGTGCCGAACGGAATCGTCGTGATGATCGACACGAAGAACAGCACCGAATAGGCCCAGGACTCGGCCGGTCCCGCGCCAATCGGATACGGGAACGACGGGATCAGGAAGATGCGCAGGACGTACAGCCCCGCCGTGCCGGCGCAGAACAGGATCATCGGCATGCGGGCGGCCAGGGAGACGCCCTGGGCCCGCACGAACTCAAACGCCGACACCGCCCAGGTGAAGGCGTAGAGGAAACTGACGGCGCGCATCTGCGCGATCGAGCCATTCTCGAACAGGCCCGAGAAACCGATGACAATCCAGCATGCTGGCGGCAGAAACACCATCGGCAGCACGACAGGTCGCCCGCCAAACGTGCGCACGCCCTGCCACGCCATGCCATAGGCGAGCATGATCACCAGGATGCCGAGGAAATTGCGCTCGTCGAAGGAATAGGGAAGCAACTCGACGAGAATGCGCAGCACGCCGCCCACAAGGAACGACGCGGCCCACCACGCAAGATAGAGCGCCGAACGGCTTCGACGCCAGAAATATAACAGAACAGCGCCCTGCGCCGCGCTGACCAGTCCTCCGGAGAGGAGGAGCATCTCAACGTTAATCTGCATCCCTGCACCAGCCCGGAAAACCTGGCGGCATCGCCATCGTCACACATCCAGCGAACGGCCTTGCCAATCCACGACGGAACGCCTTCGCTTCCCGACAACGTCCGTCCGTAATATACCGGCAACACGGAGGTGGGAGAAAGAAAGCACGGTTGACTGGCCTGCCAGGGTGTATGGCTGGCGCCGCTAGGCCATTCAGGCTATATCTTTGAAATTATGGCCGACGTCAATCCTGTCAAATAACCGTAACATACACAGTTTCGCTACGTGTCTTTATTGCCACCCGGACGCCGCGGCCACATCGGCGCGGCCAGCGCCGCCGCGCTCCAGGGCCGGGTGCCAGGCGCGGACCCTGACGCCAGAGAACCTGGTGTGTTTCAGGGCGTGGTCGGCGGCCTGGATCAGCCCCCTGAAATCGTTTCCAACCTGGGTTGAACTGGCGATGCCGGCGCGCGCCAGCGTCGGGACATCCGCATCCGCGGCGCTGCGTTCAAAGCGTTCTAGCAGTGTTGCGACCAGTTCATCCGCCTCGCCAATCACCGCGTCGCTCAAAAGGCAGGCGAACTCATTGGGCCCCATCCGCGCCATCAGGTCCGTCGGCTTCAGCATGTCGGCCGCGGCGCGCGCGAACGTCCGCAGGGCGCCGTCGGCAACCTCGCCGGAAGGAGCGGCCAGGGCGACAAGCGCCAGGCAGGCGGACCGCCCGTCCTCGTGATGACGCGCGATGATGCGCGCGCCCTGAAGCACAAACGCGGCCCGCCGCAACGCCCCCGTGACCGGATCGACGATCGCCTGTTGCGACCGCTCCGCTTCAAGCCGGTCGTGCGTCAGGCCCACCACCAGAAACGCCCCCATCGACAGCAGGACGAATACGCCCAGTGAAATCAGGTTGAACCAGATATTGCCGTCAGGCGGCAGGGCGCCGAGGGGAAACGGCAGCCCTTCATTGAAGAATGCGCGCAGGGTGAACAGCCCCGAGAATGTGAGCGCCACAGCCCCGAGCGGTCCAAATGAAATCTGCCCCCCCGCGCCGCGGCCGCGCCAGCATTCAACCGCGCACATGAAAAAGCACGCCGCCATGAAGGTTGAAAAGAAGGTGGAGCGCGCGGTGGCGCTGTCCAGCGCCGGCCAGAACATGAAGGCGGACAGCCAGACCAGCGGCGCGGCGATAACGAACAGCGTCGGGGTTCGCTTGCGGCGCAGCCGCCGGGCGGCGCTGACGAACAGGGCGCCGGAGAGGAACATGAAGGCGACGCCAACGCCGCCGCCAACGCCCGCCGCCAGAAACTGGCGGCCGCCAATCAGCGCGAAGCCGACGCCAAAGCAGACGAATGCAACGCTGGTCAACGCCAGGGCCGGGGGACGGTTGTCGCGAAACCAGAAAAACAGCAGCAACAACCCCTGCACGACAGCCACGCAGCATGTCGCCACGATCATCGTGGGCATATCCAACATCGCGCGTCCCACTCCGATAAACGCCGGAACCCCTGTCTTCAGGACATGGCCTGCCGCTGGCGCCAGGCTGCCGGCCCGCGCGGCCGGCCGTCCCGTCGGGCCAGAAGCGCGCCCAGCCAAGAACAATTGACAAGTTCAACGGACAAAAGCTTGTGCTTATTCCAAATATCAACGGAAATGCGTCACATTGCAGCATAAATTTTGCGCATACGCCGCGCGTGGGCGACATGGGAAGGCCGCCCGCCCCAGCGGCGACGTCCCGGCCGGGCGCAGGGCGCAGCCACAGTCAATCAATTAATATCAAACCCTTAATCACTGCCCCGCGCGTCGAGGCCGCCGCGCCGTTCAAGACGGACAGTTCAGGTCGCCTGTTCTTGCCCTGCCTTTGGGGCGCCCCTGGGGGGATAAACTGCGCCCGGCGCAGCCCCACAGCCACGCGCACGATCGCACCAGCGCGCGAATTGCAGGGGCCAGTTCCTGCCCCTGGACACCGTGCATCACGCCAGCGCATGGTGAAGCGGCCCTCGCCCGGTGGCCGCGGCTCCGCATGTTTTGGGAAAGCGGCCGGTTTGCACAATCCCCATTGTCCGGGCTGCCCCGCCCCTTGCGCCAGGAGACCACGATGCCGATGCTCCAGACCTCCCGTCAGCCGTTTCACATCGCCATTGACGGCGCTGACGACGCCCCGCCCCTGGTGATGGCGCATCCGCTGGGCGCGGCGCTGACAGTCTGGGATCCGCAGGTGGCGGAACTCGCGACGCATTTTCGTGTGATCCGCTATGACGCGCGCGGCCATGGCGCCTCGCCTGTTCCGCCGCAGGCCGCCGCAGATGCGGCGCGGGACGGCGTCGGCGCGCTGGGGCGGGATGCGCTCGCCATCATGGACGCGCTAGGGCTGACACAGGCGCACTGGTGCGGCCTGTCAATGGGCGGCATGGCCGGGCAATGGTTGCTGGCGCATGCGCCGCGGCGGCTGCGCCGGGTGGTTCTCGCCAATACGGCCGCCTCGACAGGGCCAGCCACCGCATGGGACGAGCGCCTTGCCCTCCTGAAAACCGCCGGCATGGCCGGGCTGATCGACGGCGTCATGGCGCGCTGGTTCACCCCAGGCTTTGCGGCCGCGCATCCGGCCACGGTCGCCGGCGTGCGTGAACTGGTGCTGCGCACGACGCCGGAGGGTTACGCCGCCTGCGCCATGGCGCTGGCCGGCATGGACCTGCGGGAGGCGATCAGGGGCGCCGCGCCGCCCACGCTGGTGATCGCCGGATCGCAGGACGCCGGCACGACGCCGGAGGAGGCGCGCTTCATCGCCGGGCAACTGGCCGACGCACGCCTGCTCACCCTGGAGGCGGCGCACCTGTCCAATGTGGAGCAGGCAGCGGCGTTCACCCGGGCGGTCAGCGACTTTCTGCGCGCCTGACGCGTCGCGCAGGCGGCGGCGCGGAGGGTCATGGCGGGGGCCTGGCGGCGATCTGGCGGCGCATTAGCCCAGCGCCGACGCGCCCGAGGCCAGCGCCAGCACGCCGGCGCGCCAGGCGCCGGTGAGCATCAGCAAGCCGCATAACACAAGAATGGCGGAGGCGATGACGCCGCCGGCGACGCCGCGGGCGTCGCGGCGCGCCAGAATGGCCGTTAGCGCCCAAAGCACGGCGGCGGCGAGCAGGAACGGCAGGGCCTGCGCCAGCACATAGGCGGCCAGCGACGCGGCGCCCCCTTGCCGGGACTGGCCAACCAGCACCTTCGCCAACGCCGGGCCAATGACCGGCGTCCAGTTCAGCCCACAGGCAACGCCAAGCAGCCAGCCGCCCCACAGGCCGCCAGGGCGCGGCAGGTTGGCCCAGACGGGGCCGGGCCGACAGAACGACGCCAGCAGCGACAGTCCGGTGAGAACGATGGCCAGCGCGCCCACCTGACGCAGCACGCCCAGATGCCGCAGCAGCGGCGAGCCTCCAGCCAAAGCGGCGACCAGAACGGCCAGGGCGACAGCGAAACCGAAGGCGAAGGCCACGCACAGCATCAGCGCGCGGCTGCCGGCGCGGCGGGGCCGCCATGGCGGTGGGGCGTCGTGGGCCTCGGCGATGAGATAGGCCAGCAACGGCGCCAGCATCAGCGCCACGCCCGGCTGCAGAAAGCCGCTGAAGCCGCCAGCGATCGCCCTGAAAATATCCGTCAGGCCCATGAATGCCCCTTCTGCGCTGGCTGTGGCGCGTGGACACACCCGTGCGGTCGCTGCGCCGTTGGCTGTTTATATGCGAAAATGACGACGCCGCCTGTCAAATCAGCATGGCGCGCTGTCAGACCATCCACAGGGCCGGATATATGGCGGGCCAGCCGCAGGGTTGCTGTTGTCATGGCGCGCGGACGGGCTGGATGATGTTGTCCGCGAAGACGGATGACATTCTGGCGTGGTGAAGCGCAACAGGGAAAGGGCGTCATGAGTCGCAATCTGATCACCGACGTGGCGGGGCTGACGGTCGGCAATGCTTCCGACGCGCGCGTGGCCACGGGCGTCACCGCCGTGGTGTTCGACACGCCAGCCACGGCTTCGGTCGCCGTGCTCGGCGGCGGGCCGGGCGGGCGCGAGACTGACCTGCTGTCGCCGGAAATGACCGTGCAACAGGTGGACGCCATTCTGCTCAGCGGCGGTTCGGCCTTCGGCCTTGCGGCGGCGGATGGGGCGATGATCGAGCTGGCGGCGCGCGGACGTGGTTTCGCCGTGGGCGACGCGCGCATTCCTATCGTGCCCCAGGCCATCTGCTTCGACATGATGAACGGCGGCGACAAGAATTGGGGCGACGCGCCGCCGTATCGCGAGCTTGGTCGCCAGGCGGTGGCGACGGCCGGCGTGGATTTTGCCCTCGGCAGCCATGGCGGCGGCCTCGGCGCCACCACAGCCAATCTCAAGGGCGGCCTTGGCTCGGCCAGCGCCGTTACCGCGAGCGGCCATACGGTGGGGGCGATCGTCGTCGTCAACGCCATCGGCTCGGTGCTGGTCAACGACGGCCCGCATTTCTGGGCGGCGCCGTTCGAGCGCGACGGCGAATATGGCGGCCTCGGCTGGCCGGCGCAGGTGTCGGCCGCCAATCTGAAGACGCCGCTGAAGGGTGTGATCGCCAACACCACCATCGCCGTGGTCGCCACCGACGCCGTGCTGTCCAAGGCGCAGGCCAGGCGCATCGCCCTGTCGGCGCACGATGGCTTCTCCCGCGCCATCCGCCCGGCGCATACGCCGCTCGACGGCGACATCGTGTTTGGCGCTGCGACCGGCAAACGCGCCCTCGGCGATCCGGTGATGGAGCTGACGGAGCTGTGCATATACGCCGCCGACGTGATGGCGCGGGCGGTGGCGCGCGGCGTCCACGCGGCGACCGCCCTGCCCTTCCCGGGCGCCCTGCCGGCGTGGCGCGACCGTTTCGGCGGATAAACGGACGCCGCGCCTTTCGCCGGACAACGCCTTAACTGAACCGCGTCGCCCGGAACGGGGCCGGATCGACGAACGGCGTTTCGCCGGTCACCATGTCGGCGACAAGGCGACCGGTCACCGGGCCGAGGGTCAGGCCATGGTGGGCGTGGCCGAAAGCGAACCAGAGGTGATGGTGGCGCGGCGCCGGGCCGATGATTGGCAGCATGTCCGGCGTGCACGGACGGGCGCCCATCCACGGCTGCGGCTCCAGCCGCTCGCCCAGCGGGAAGAAATCGCGGGCGATCGGCTCGGCCCTTCCAAGCTGCACCGGCGTGCGCGGCGCGTCGCGCAAGGCGAACTCCGCGCCAGTGGTCAGGCGAATGCCCTGACGCATGGGCGCGAGGAAATAACCGCGCTCCACATCGAGCACCGGATGATTGAGCCGGGCCTCCCCCGCCGGGCGATAGTGCATGTGATAACCGCGCTTCACGGCCAGCGGCAGATTGTAGCCGAGCGCGCGGGTCAGCACCTCCGCCCACGGTCCCAGCGCCACCACCGCATCGCGGGCGGTGAGCGGACCGCCCGGGGCCTGCACCCGCCAGCCGGCGCCGTGGGGGGCGAGCGAACCGGCGTTGGCCTGAACAAAACGGGCGCCATGCCGCTCGGCCAGACGCATGTAGGCGAGCACCAGGGCGTGGGGGTCGGTCACGGTCCAGGGGTCAGTCCAGTGCAGGGCGCCGGCGAGGCCTGGAACGAGGAACGGTTCGGCTTCGGCCAGGGCCTCCGGCGTCAGCGTGCGGTAGTTGACGCCGAATTCACCACGCCAGCGTTCGGCCTCGGCGAACTGCTGGTCGCGCGCCCGCTCGCTGCGAAACGCCTTCATCCAGCCGTTGCCGCGCAGCAGGTCGCGGGCGCCTGCGGCGTCGGCCATGGCCAGATGCTCCTCGACGCAATGGGCGATCAGCGTGGCGTACTGGCGGGCGATGGCGTCGTGGGACTTCACCTGCGAATGCCGCCAGTAGCGGTAAAGGAAGGGCGCGATGGTCAGCAGGGCCGACAGGTGATAGTGGGCGTCGATGGTCCGGTTCATGCCGTAGCGCAGCAGCGCGCCAAAATCATGCGGGAAACCATAGGGGTAGACGCCCTCACGCTGGATCAGGCCGGCATTGCCGTAGGAGGTTTCCTCGCCCGGCGCGCGCCGGTCGATAATAACGACGGACTTGCCGCGCATGGCGAGGCTGGCGGCGACGCAGACGCCAATAATGCCGGCGCCGAGCACCAGCACATCGGCCTCGCCCTGCTCACCCCCGGCCCTCACCGCCCCACCTGTCGCCAGCCCTCCTGTGTCGATCGTCATCGGCCGTTCCCGTGTTCAGGCAAAATTCATGCAACCAGAAACAGAACCCTGTTCGCGCATATACATCGGGGTTTCCCCGGCGGAGCGGTCTGCTCCGCCGCAAAACGCGCGCACGGTCAATCTGCCTGGCTGCTCCATCGGGCAAGCATACCCTGCCAGCGAGAGAATGCCGCCATGCATAATGCGGCTGGCGGCGAAGCCCCGAAGATTCTAGACCGCATGCAGCGGGAAACACCGGGCGCCGCGCCGGCCGGCTGGCGGAAGCCGCGCCGCGCGTTCATATCTGCGCCGGCGGCGAGCCCGCGCGGACGGGAGCCTCACCCTTCATGAAACTGTTGCTGGCCATCAACAGCCTCCTCGCCCTGATCGGCCGCTTTGGCGCCCAGGGCTTCGTTGTCGCGGTGATTTTCGGCCTTGCCTTTCCGCAACTGGCGCAACTGTTTCGCCCACTGCTGGCGCCGGTGCAGTTCGTCTTTCTCGCCATCATGTTCGCGCGCACCGATTTCCGGCCGATCGCCGCCATGGCGCGCCGTCCGGCGCAACTGGCCTGCGCGTGCCTGTGGCTGATTGTCGTTCCCCTTGTGGTGACGTTCGCGGTGATCCTCGCCATGCGGGCCGCGCCCGTCGATCCGGGCCTCATCCTCGGCCTCGCCATCATGGCGGCGGCGCCGCCGGTGATCTCGGCTCCGGCCATCGCCATGCTGTTCCGCTTCGAGCCGTCACTGATCATTGCCGCCGTGGTGCTGACCACGGCGCTGGCGCCGGTGTTCGCGCCCTTCGCCACGGAAGCGCTGGCCGGCGCGCACATTCCGATGGACGCCCGCGCCCTGGCGCTGCGCCTCGCCCTGCTGATCGGCGGGGGCATGGTCGCCGGCGTGGCGCTGCGGCTCGTCTGCGGCTCCGAACGCATCGCCGGCGCGCGCCAGCAGCTCGACGGGGCCATCGTCATCCTGTTCGCCATTTTCGCCGCCGCCGCCATGGACGGCGTCACCCATATGGCCCTGGCCCAGCCATGGACCGTGGCCGGCTATCTGGCGCTGGCCTGCGCCATCACCGCCGTTGGCTTTGGCCTCTCCATGGCGGTTCTGCGCAATTTCACGCCCACCGACCGGTTTCTGGTGGCCTATGGCTCCGGCCAGCGCAACATGGGCCTGCTGATCGCCGCCATGGGGGCGGCGGTTCCCCAAAAAGCCTATCTGTTCTTCTCGCTGGCGCAGATTCCCATTTTCATCACGCCGCAACTGCTGTCGCCGCTGGCGCGCCGGTTGCAGGCTGGGCCGGCCACGGGCAGAGGCTAACCGTCTTCAAACGTTGTCCGCGCGGCCCTGGAGTGGTAGAGCCCGGCGGCAGCTTCATATTTTTTTAATCTCAGGAAGGCGCGCGCCCCATGCGAGCTCCGGTCATCATCGCCCCGTCCATTCTCTCCGCCGATTTCGCCCGGTTCGGTGAGGAAGTCCGCGCCATTGACGAGGCCGGCGCCGACTGGATCCACGTCGACGTCATGGACGGCCATTTCGTGCCGAACATCTCCTTCGGTCCGGATGTGATGAAGGCGCTGCGGCCGTACAGCAGCAAGCTGTTCGACGTGCACCTGATGATCGCCCCGGTCGATCCTTATCTGGAAGCCTTCGCCAAAGCCGGCGCCGACCGCATCAGCGTGCATGTGGAGGCTGGCCCCCACCTGCACCGCTCGCTGCAGGCCATCAACGCGCTGGGCAAGCAGGCCGGCGTGGTGCTGAACCCGGCGACGCCGGTTTCCAGCATCGAGAACGTGCTCGACCTGATCGACATGGTGATGATCATGTCGGTGAACCCGGGCTTCGGCGGCCAGGCGTTCATTCCCCAGGCGGTGACCAAAGTGGCGCAGACGAAGGCGCTGATCGGCGACCGGCCGATCCACATCGAGGTTGACGGCGGCGTCAATCCGGAAACCGCCGCGCCCCTCGCCGCCGCCGGCGCCAACGCCCTGGTGGCCGGCTCCGCCGCCTTCAGGGGCGGCCCGGCCCATTACGCCGGCAATATCGCCGCCATCCGCCGCTCGGCCGAAATCGCCCGCGGCGACATCGTCTGAGTTTTCCATTCGCGGCGGCTGCGGGGCTCCAGGTCCCGGGTTTCCAGCCGGCGCCAGTCCGCAACGTCACATTGCAAGAGCCACGCCCATGATCCCGCGCTACAGTCGCCCTGAAATGGTGTCCATCTGGACGCCGGAGACCCGCTTCCGCATCTGGTTCGAGATCGAGGCGCACGCGACCACGGCGCTGGCGAAGCTGGGCGTGGTGCCGCAGGAGGCCGCCGACAAGGTGTGGGCGGAAGGCGCGAAGGCCGTGTTCGACATCGACCGCATCGACGAGATCGAGCGCGAGACGAAACATGACGTCATCGCCTTCCTGACGCATCTGGCGGAGATCGTCGGCCCGGAAGCGCGCTTCGTGCACCAGGGCATGACCTCGTCGGACGTGCTGGACACCTGCCTGAACGTGCAGCTGGCCCGCGCCGCCGACATCCTGCTGGCCGACATCGACGCCCTGCTCGCCGCGATCCGGCGCCGGGCGTTCGAGTTCAAGATGACGCCGACCATCGGCCGCTCGCACGGCATCCACGCCGAGCCGGTGACCTTTGGCCTGAAGATGGCCCAGGCCTACGCCGAGTTCTCGCGCAACCGCGAGCGCCTCGTCGCGGCGCGCAAGGAGATCGCCACCTGCGCCATCTCGGGCGCCGTCGGCACCTTCGCCAACATCGAGCCGCAGGTTGAGGAATACGTCGCGGAGCAGATGAACCTGAGCGTCGAGCCGGTGTCGACCCAGGTGATCCCCCGCGACCGCCACGCCATGTTCTTCGCCACCCTCGGCGTCATCGCCTCGTCGATCGAGCGCCTGGCCATCGAAGTGCGTCACCTGCAGCGCTCCGAGGTGCTGGAAGCCGAGGAGTTCTTCTCCGAGGGCCAGAAGGGCTCGTCGGCGATGCCGCACAAGCGCAATCCGGTGCTCACCGAGAACCTCACCGGTCTCGCCCGCATGGTGCGCGCCTTCGCCCTGCCGGCGATGGAGAACGTGGCCCTGTGGCACGAGCGCGACATCTCGCACTCCTCGGTGGAGCGCATGATCGGCCCGGACGCCACCATCACCCTGGACTTCGCCCTGGCGCGCCTCACCGGCGTCATCGACAAGCTGCTGGTCTACCCGGAGAACATGCAGAAGAACCTCGACCGTCTCGGCGGCCTGGTGCATTCGCAGCGCGTGCTGCTGGCCCTGACCCAGAAGGGCGCCAGCCGTGAGGACAGCTACCGCCTGGTGCAGCGCAACGCCATGCCGGTGTGGCGCGGCGAAGGCGACTTCCTGACGCTGCTGAAAAACGACCCGGAGGTGAAGAAATACCTCACCGACGCGGAGATCGAGGAGAAGTTCGACCTCGGCTATCACCTGAAGCACGTGGACACCATCTTCCGCCGGGTGTTCGGCGAGGCGTGAGCCCACAGACCGCACCAGCCTGACGCACGCCCGCCATTCTGGCGGGCGTTTGCTTTTGCTACGCCTGGCCCGCCGTTCTGGCTGGCGTGTGTTACTGGCCGCGCCTGGCGCACCCCGGCCAGCGTTTGCTTTTGGCCGCGCCGCTTGTCACAACAGGCAGTCCTTTCCTGGAGCAGAATCCGCTGTTGCTGAACCGGGGTTTTGCTCTGCCTGTTTGAATGAGCGCGCTTTTTTCACGCAAGGCAGCGTCTACCTTGCCGGAAAGCGCCCTGGTATGGAGCCGCCCATGAAAGCCGCCGATTGCGACATTCTCATCATTCCCGGCTGGGCCGGCTCCGATGAGGACCACTGGCAGAGCCGGTGGGAGGCGAAGCTGTCCACGGCGCAACGGGTCGAGCAGGATGACTGGCACAAGCCGCACCTGAAGGCATGGACAGAACGCCTGCTCACCGCCGCCACAGGCAAGTCGCGCCCCCAGGTGCTGGTGGCCCACTCGATTGGTTGCATCGTGGTTGCAAACGCGGCGCAGCAACTGGCCTCCGCCACGGCCGCGCCGGGGCACATCGCCGGCGCGTGGCTGGTGGCGCCGCCATCGGAACGGGCGGTGCGCGCCATTCCGGGCGTCGATCCGGCGTTCACGCCGTTTCCGCGCCAGCCGCTGCCGTTTCCCACCGTGGTGGTCAGCGCCAGCGACGATCCCTATTGCCCGCAGGAGGAGGCGAAGGCGCTGGCGGAGGCGTGGGGCGCCCGCTTTCTCGACGCCGGCGAGGCCGGCCACATCAACACCTCCAGCGGCCATGGCCCCTGGCCGGACGGCACGCTGCGTTTCGCCACCTTCCTGCGCGATCTGAAATAGGGCAGCCGACGATCAGGCAGCATGCGGCGCGGCGGGAAATATAGCGTGGCGGCACAACTGCCGGCGCCGTCATGCCGCGCGTTACCGAATGGGGCATGACGGCGCCCCTTACGTACAAGAAGATACACACTCCCGAAACGACAGCGAGGGATATTGTCAAATCCGCATTATCAGGCGCGGATAATGGGAATTATTATTTAATTAAATCAATAATATACAAGGAAACGAAAATGAATATTCCATTTAAACCTGTCATGGCGTCGCTTTTATTCATCGCCGGCATCCTGGGTTCAACGACGGCGCCAGCCCAGGCCGCAACGGCCGAAAACCACTGCAGCACCGTCATGTGCAAGGTCCACGCCAAGGAGAATTGTTACGGTCGAACCGGCACCAACTACAAGAAGTGCGTCGAGGCTGAATACAAGGCCTGCATGAGCCACTGCCCCGACAGCCAAGACTGATGATGGCGCGCCCGGAACGCACAGCCGGCGTTCCGGGCGGCACGACCACAACAGCGCCCGGGGTACATGCCAGACATTCTCAACCCCGGCGCTACCAAAACGCGGCCGACGGTCTATACAAGGGGCACGATCTACAGTTTGCCATGCGACCGGAACGGGCAACCCTTGCGTATTCTCTCCCTGCTTCGCCCTGACGCCTTCACCCTTTTGCTTGTCGGGACGGTGATACTCGCATCGCTTCTGCCTGTTACAGGCGCAGCGGTTCACTGGTTCACCCTGCTGACCAATATCGCGATCGGCCTGCTGTTCTTCCTGCACGGCGCCAAGCTGTCGCGCGAAGCGGTGATGGAGGGCCTGACCCACTGGCGGCTGCACCTCACCGTGCTGGCGCTGACCTACGTGTTGTTCCCCGTGCTGGGCCTCGCCATGAACTGGTCGCTCGGCGCGCTGGTCAATCCGATGCTGGCGCTGGGGCTGCTGTATCTGTGCCTGCTGCCCTCCACGGTGCAGTCGTCGATCGCCTTCACCTCCATCGCCGGCGGCAATGTGGCGGCGGCGGTGTGCAGCGCCTCCGCCTCCAATATTCTTGGCGTGTTTCTGACGCCGCTGCTGGTGGCGATGTTCATGAACCTGAATGGCGGCGTCTCCTGGGGCGCGATTATCGGCATCGTCTGCCAGATCCTGCTGCCGTTCGTCGCCGGGCAGCTGCTGCGCCCTTGGGTCGGCGGCTTTATCGCCAGGCACAGGCCGCTGACCCTGACGGTCGACCGGGGCTCGATCCTGATGGTGGTGTATCTGGCGTTCAGCGAGGCGGTGTCGCATGGGCTGTGGTCGCTGCTCGGCCCGCGCGACTTCATCATGCTGACGGTGATTTGCTGCGTGCTGCTCGCCATCGTGCTGGCCTTTTCCATCTGGCTGGCGCGCTGGCTGGGCTTCTCCCGGGCGGACGAGATCGCCATCGTCTTCTGTGGCTCAAAGAAGACTCTCGCCTCCGGCCTGCCCATGGCCAGCGTCCTGTTTCCGGCCGCCAGCGTCGGCATTATCGTGCTGCCGCTCATGCTGTTCCACCAGATCCAGCTGATGGTCTGCGCGGTGATGGCCCGCCGCTACGCCGACAGCGCCCCGGCGGAAACCGGCGATGGCGCGGCTGGCGAGGGGATTTAACAGTCCCATGACCGTCTGGCGGCGCATGACCGCGATTTCGCGCGTTGCGGCCGCACGCTCCCACAATCACGTCAGACGCCCGCCGCGCCATTCTGCGCCAAACGCTTCGCAGTGAATGGGCTGAGGTTATTCTCATGGTACATTGAGCCCGCGCCCGAACGGAAAACGCCAGAGGTCATTCGTATTCACCGAAACCCCTGGAACACGCCGGCAGGCGCCAGAATTCAGCTCCTCTTTGACAGGACCTGAATGCAATGCCCGGGATCGACCCCACCACCGATTGTTTCATAGGCCCCGGCAAATCCTTCATTGCCTTCTGGCATGACTCCGGCGGCTGGCCTGTGCTGACGGTGCACGTCAACCGGGGCTGGTTTCCGAGCCTCCAGGCAATACTCAGAATCTATAACGCATATGCGAGGGGATATGCGGAAGACCTCAGGTTCATAGGCGATATTGCTCGCTCTTTTTGACCAGACATGAGGTCCTGGCGTCAGCAAAAAAGCCGCCCCAGGGGGCGGCTTTCGTATTCTGGCTGCCAGCCCCGGCGAACCGGGGCGGAAGCGGATCAGCGCGAGTAGAACTCGACCACCAGGTTCGGCTCCATCTGCACCGGGTACGGCACGTCAGAGAGGGTCGGAACGCGGGTGTAGGTGGCGGTCATCTTGCCGTGGTCGACGTCGATGTAGTCCGGCACGTCACGCTCGGCGAGCTGCGACGCCACGACGACGATCTCCAGCTGCTTCGACGCTTCCTTGACCTCGATGACGTCGCCAGGACGCACGCGGTAGGACGGAATGTTGACGCGGCGGCCGTTCACCTTGACGTGGCCGTGGTTCACGAACTGACGGGCCGCGAACACGGTCGGGACGAACTTGGCGCGGTACACCACCGCGTCCAGACGACGCTCGAGCAGGCCGATCAGGTTTTCAGCGGAGTCACCCTTCAGACGGATGGCTTCCTTGTAGATCTTGACGAACTGCTTCTCGGTGATGTTGCCGTAATAGCCCTTCAGCTTCTGCTTGGCGCGCAGCTGGGTGCCGAAGTCAGAAATCTTGCCCTTGCGGCGCTGGCCGTGCTGGCCGGGGCCGTATTCGCGGCGGTTCACCGGAGACTTCGGACGTCCCCAGATGTTCTGACCCATACGGCGGTCAATTTTATGCTTGGAAGCAAGCCTCTTCGACATGTCGCAATCCCTTCGCGCCGGCCCCTTCGCAATCAGGAGCCGCGCAAGACAAAAACCAGGGACGCGCCCTCCTCTGCCCGTTGGGGCCGACAGATCCGGTGCGGGAAGAACCGCAGGGACCACGGGAGCGCCAGGACGCCGGGACGAAACTTCTCGCTCACCCGGCGACCGGTTAAAAAGCCACGCGGGCCCAGATGGACCCGCGCAACGTCGCCCCAGATACAGGGTGATGGCGGCCCTGTCAAACCACAGCCATGGCCGCGCCGGCGCCGCCTGTGGTCAGCCGGTCCGCGCCGGCGTCAGACGCGCGCCCGCGCTGGCGACCGGCGCGATGTGAATTTGCCGCAGGCCGAATTCCCCGAGCGCCGCCCGCAAGGCCGGATTGAGCCTGGCGCCGCCCGTCAGCACCATCTGCGCCGGTTCGGCGCCCTGCGCCGCTGCAACGTCAAACCCGGACTTGCCCAGCAGATCGACCGTGCGACGGGCGATGGCCGGCGCCGGATCGACCCAGTCGACAGGCCAGGGAGCCAGCGCCTGGAAACGCTCCAGCAGCAGGGGATAATGCGTGCAGGCCAGCACCACGGCGTCGGTGCGCCGCGCGCCATCGGCGCTGACGTTGAAACACGGCGCCAGTTCGGCCCGGATATCGTCGTCGGCAATCGCCTCCCCCGCCATCGCCTGTTCGGCCAGGGAGGCCAGACGGCGTGAGCCGACCAGCGCCACGGCGCAATCGCCAGCCCAGGCGCGCACCAGATCGCGGGTATAGTCGCGCGCCACCGTGCCTGGCGTCGCCAGCACCGAGATCATGCGGCTACGCGACGCCGTCGCGGCGGGCTTGATGGCCGGCACCGTGCCGACGAAGGGCATCGCATGGCGGGCGCGCAGGTGCGGCAGCACCAGGGTGGAGGCGGTGTGGCAGGCGATGACGACGATGTCCGGCCGCCAGCGGGCGATCTGCGCATCCAGGACGTCATTGACGCGGGCGACCAGCGCTTCCGGCGTCAGCGCGCCGTAAGGAAACACCGCGTCGTCCGCCACATAGACAAAATGAGCGGCGGGCGCGGCCCGGACGATCTCGCGATAGACCGTAAGCCCGCCCAATCCTGAGTCGAACACCAGCACAACCGGCCCGGACATGCCCGTCTCCTGTGACCCCTGGCGCCAGCGTAATGGCGCGCGCCCCCAACTTTAAGACCGTCTGGGTTAACTTTGCCTCACCAGGCCCCGTCAACGGGCGCCCTGGGAAACCTCCTGGCCGTCCTTGCGGACCACCGGCTTCGGCGTCTCGACGCTCAGGCGCCGCAGCGGCCAGCCGTCGCTCCACAACCCCATATCATACAGCCGTGGATCGCGCTTCAGGGTCATGGCGTCGCCGCCCGCCGTCACCGTATCCATCGCCAGGTCAAATATCTTCCAGATGGCGTAATTGCCCGCGCCCACCGTGCGCCCCTCGAAACCGGCGAGGCCCCGGCGCTCCTCATAGCCGACGCGCCACAAAGCGGCGTGGCGTTTGCGCTGCTCCTCGCGCTGCTGGCGCGCCTCCTGGGGCGTCAGCTTCGGCGCGCCTTCCGCGGCCTTGCCGGCGGCCGGCTTGCCGCCAGCAGTGGCGGGCGGCGTCGGCGCTGGCGCCGCGCCCGGGATTTTGGCCAGATCCCAGTCCTCATTGGGCGCGACGGCCGCATGGTGGCTGTAAAACACCGCCGGCAGGCCGTGATTGTCAGAGCCGGCTTTGGCGATCAGCCGGTGATCCTGGCCCAGATGGCCGGCGGCGGTCAGAATCTGGCGGGCGCCGCGATCGCCAGCCACGGAATCGCGGTCGCCGACCAGCATGATGGCGACCGTTTTTGCCGGCATTGACGCAAGATTGGCCAGCGGCGGCGCGTAAATTTTCTCGGTCCCGCCGCGCGCCGGCATGGCGCCAAACAGCAGGCGGGCGGGCGGCAACTCATCCCGGCCCGACAGGGCGGCGAGGTTGGCGGCGATGACCGCGCCGCCAGAATGACCAAGGAAGCTGAGGCTGCTGACATCCGCCCTGACGTCCGGCATGGCGGCGATGCCGGCCAGCGCGGCGCGCACGCCCTTCAGGGCCTCGCCGGTCATCTCGTCATAGGGAACGGCGCCGATGGTTTCCTCATACAGCGGATAGATCACCACGTTGCCGCGCCGCGCCAGATGCTCCAGCCAGGCGCCGTACCAGGATGGGGAGATGGCGCCAGGCGCGTGGAGAAACACCACCACCGGGCGCGGCTTTGTCGCTGCGCCCCTGGGGAAGAAAGCCAGGGCGCGGCCATTGCCTTCGCCAAAAACCTTTTTTTCGATATCCGTGGCGGCGATGGCGTAATCCGAGCCGCCGGGCCCGGTTTTGGGCTGGCCTGGCGCGCCCATGGCGTGAACGGGCGCGCTGGCAAGCGGGGCCGCGACAACCACCGCCGCGAGGCCAGCGGCCAGCAGCGCCCGGCGGGACAGCCCCATCGCGCAAAGGAAAAACGGCGCGACGCGGCGGACGGCCAGGTGCGCCGGAGCGGCGGCGTTGCGGAGCAAAACGGCCAGTGTTGCGGTCATCGCGGCGGCATCCATCTGTTTTCCGTGCGGACAATTGGCGATCGAACAGAACTGGAGCCATGCCCCAATTCCCTGATTTGTAACATTTTCCCGTGCGAACTGGAGTCCCGGGCGTCTCCTGCGAACCTGGCGCGCAGAAAATGTCCGGCCCGTTGCACGGGCGCATCTGCTTCACGGGAAGCGGCGGCGGCTTTCCTCAAGGTTGTCGGCGCCCGCTTCAGGCCCGCATGGGCCACCGGCGCTGACCGGGCCGCCGGCCGCTCAGGCCGGGGGCGGCCCATTCGTTTCGCCGTCGGCGGCGGCGCCGCGCAACGCCTTCGGCGGGCGCACGCCGCGCCGGCCATTGACCAGCGCCGCGATGGCGCCGCGCAGGGTGCGCACGTCCTGCTCTGTCATGGAGAGGCGGTGGAAGATGTTCAACATGTTGCGGGTCATGACCGGCCGTTTTTCGGGCGGCGCGAAGAAGCCGACATGATCAAGCTCCTGCTTCAGGAACTCGAAAAACGACAGCACGGCCTCCCGCCGCGCCGGCGGCGATTTCGGCAGGGCGGGCGCCGGCGCGGCCATGTGCGCCGTGCGGAACCATTCGTAGCCGACCAGCAACACCGACTGGGCGAGGTTGAGCGAGGCAAAGCCAGGATTGACCGGGAAGGTAATGATGGTGTCGGCGAGCCCGACCTCGTCGTTTTCCAGGCCGCTGCGCTCCGGGCCAAAGACAATGGCGACCGTTTCCTGCGCGGCCATGGCGGCCGTCGTGCGCGCGGCGGCCACGTCGGCGCCGATCACATCCTTGGCCTGCCCCCGCTCGCGGGCCGTGCAGGCATAGACGTGATTGCAGTCAGCGACAGCGGACGCCAGATCGGGAAACAGCTGCGCATTCTCCAGCACGTGCACGGCGCCGGAGGCGGCGGCGAAAGCATCTTCCTGCGGCCAGCCGTCGCGCGGGGCGACCAGCCGCATCCGGCCAAGGCCGAAATTGGCCATGGCGCGGGCGGCCATGCCGATGTTCTGCCCCAGCTGGGGCCGCACCAGAATGATGACGGGACCGCCCTCGATCAGGGGGCGGGTGTGATCTGTGCCAGCCATCGGCCTTCCAACTTTGCCTGCAACCTCGCCGGGGCAAACCGGCGTCTTTCAGAGCCAGTCGCGGAACTGGAGCCCGTCCGCCCCCGAGCCGGTTGCGTCACGTCCTTCCGCCTGTCCTGAGGCGCCCACACAGACGGCGGCCGCCGCCTTTCGTGCGGGCCGTGACCATGTCGTCCTGAAACGTCCCGCCATGTGCAACAGACCGCGCCCGGGGCGCAACCCGCGTTCTGCGCGACCCGGACATGCAGGGCCGGCGCCGCACGGCGAAAGTTCAGAGATTCTCCACCACCGCGCGGCTCGCCACCGCCTCAAGGCCAAGAAACGTCGGGTTGGGATGCAGCACCAGCCAGGTGGGCACCGGCTCCAGCCACGTGCGGAACCGGCCCTTGGCGACGAAGCGCTCGCGGAATTCGGAAGCCTGCAGCAGATCGATGATGCGCGGCGCGATGCCGCCGGCGATGTAGACGCCGCCGGAAGCGCCAAAGGTCAGCGCATAATTGCCGGCGATCTCTCCCAGCATGGCGCAGAAGATATCGACCGTCTCGACGGCGACGGGGTCGCTCCGGTCCAGCGCCGCGCCGGTGATGGCGGCCGCATCCTGCAGGCGGGCCGGCTTGCCCTCAAGCGCCGCCACCGCCCTGTAGGTGTTCTCAAGCCCCTGGCCCGACACCATCCGCTCCACGGAGACATGGCCGAGGTCCGAACGCAACCAGTCGATGATGGCGTCAATGCGGGCGCTCCACGAGGGGGCGTTGACGTGCCCTCCCTCGGAAGCGATGACCATGCCGCCGCCGCCATCCGGATCGAGGCAGGCGACGCCAAGCCCCGTGCCAGGCCCCACCGCCACCAGCCGCCCGTTGCTGCCGGGGGTGGGTCCGCCAGGCGGCCGGACCGCGCCATAACCAGCGGCCGGATGCCGGCCGACGATGCGGGTGAGATGTTCGGGGCGCAACAGCGGCAGCCCCCAGGCCAGCGCTTCGAAATCATTGAGCAGGCGCACATTCGGGATGCCGAAACGCTCCGCGATATCCGCCTCGCGGAAGCGCCAGTGGCTGTTGGTGAGGCTGCCGGCGCCGCGCGACACCGGGCCGGCGATGGCGATGGCGGCGGCGATGGGGCGGCCGGCCACGGCCCGTCGCATCTGGAGAAAGCGATCCATGGCGTCGTCAAAACTTGCGTAGTCAGCGACCGCGAAGCGCGCCACTTCCCCCGCGCCGCCGCCGCCGGCCAACGCAAACCGGGCGTTGGTGCCGCCGATATCGGCCAGGACCACTGTTGATGCCATCCGGCGTCCTTCCGTTGCCATGTTCAACGCGCTGGGGCGATGTTGGTTCATCAGGCGCCACAATTGCAACCACGTCGGCTGCCCCCATCTGGCGATGCCCCGCGCGCATCCGTCGCGCCGGCGCGGCCGGAGCCATGCGGCTGGCCATATTTCCGCTGTTGCAAATGCACGGGTTTTTTTGATTTGCGTGCTTTTGAAGCGATCAGACATTGCGGCCCGGCGGGAAATCGCCCAGAAAGCCCGGCGGGAGGCGCGCCGGCCCGAAGCCGGTCGCGCAGTATGTGACGACCGAACAATCCGCGAGGACAGAGTCGATGGCAAAGATCAAGGTAGCCAACCCCGTCGTCGAGCTTGACGGCGACGAGATGACCCGGATCATCTGGCAGCAGATCAAGGACAAGCTGATCCACCCCTACCTCGACATCGATCTGCTGTATTTCGACCTCGGGGTTGAGCACCGCGACGCCACCAACGACCAGGTGACCATTGACGCCGCCGAGGCGATCAAGAAGCACGGCGTGGGCGTGAAGTGCGCCACCATCACCCCCGACGAGGCGCGCGTCGAGGAATTTGGCCTGAAGGAGATGTGGAAGTCGCCGAACGGCACCATCCGCAACATCCTGGGCGGCGTGATCTTCCGCGAGCCAATCATCTGCAAGAACGTGCCGCGCCTGGTGCCGGGCTGGACCCAGCCGATCGTCGTTGGCCGTCACGCCTTCGGCGACCAGTACCGCGCCACCGACTTCAAATTCCCTGGCAAGGGCACGCTGACCATCAAGTTCGTCGGTGAAGACGGCCAGGTGATCGAGAAGGAAGTGTTCAAGGCGCCGGGTTCGGGCGTGGCCATGGCCATGTACAACCTGGACGATTCGATCCGCGACTTCGCCCGCGCCTCGTTCAACTATGGCCTCGCCCGCAAGTACCCGGTGTACCTGTCGACCAAGAACACCATCCTCAAGGCCTACGACGGCCGCTTCAAGGACCTGTTCCAGGAAGTGTTCGACGCTGAGTTCAAGGAGCGCTTCGACGCCCTCGGCCTCACCTATGAGCACCGCCTGATCGACGACATGGTCGCCTCGGCCCTGAAGTGGTCCGGCGGCTATGTCTGGGCCTGCAAGAACTACGACGGCGACGTGCAGTCCGACATCGTGGCCCAGGGCTTCGGCTCGCTCGGCCTGATGACCTCGGTGCTGATGACCCCCGATGGCAAGGTTGTGGAATCGGAAGCCGCCCACGGCACCGTCACCCGCCACTACCGCGAGCACCAGAAGGGCAAGGAGACCTCGACCAACTCCATCGCCTCGATCTTCGCCTGGACGCGCGGCCTCGCCCATCGCGCCAAGCTGGACAACAACGCCGAGCTGGCGAAGTTCGCGTCGACCCTTGAGAAGGTCTGCGTCGACACGGTCGAGGCCGGTTACATGACCAAGGATCTCGCCCTGTTGGTCGGCGCCGACCAGAAGTGGCTCTCCACCACCGGCTTCCTCGACAAGATCGACGAGAACCTGAAGAAGGCGATGGCCGCCTGAGGTCGCCCTCCGGGTATCCCTCTTGCCAGGGCGTGGTCCCTGGCTGACGCATCTGAAAACGCGGCGATGCTCTCGCCGCGTTTTTTTATGCCCGCCAGCGGATGGGCGCCTGCGCCCTGGCGGGCGCGACCGGCGCCTTTCCGGGACCGGCGGTTTCCGCTAGAACCGGGTGGTTCAGAACAACGAAAACGCCGTCCTGCCGAAGCTTGCGCCCGGGCGGCGTTCGCTCAGGGAAAGGCGCGCCGTGAAGACGGACGGGATATCACGCCAGCAGCCGGTCATCGCCGATGGGCCGGTCCATGCCTGCCCGCCCACGCGCCCGGGTGGCCGCGCATGAACGGCGCCGCGCCATCGCCCGTCGTGCTTCTCGTCGAGGACGAGATGTTCGTGCGGATGACAACCCTGGACATGCTGGAGGAAGCAGGCTGCACGGTGCTGGACGCCCCCACGGGCGCTGAGGCGCAGGCGCTGCTGGAAGGCGCCCATATCGACCTGCTGGTGTCGGACGTGGGCCTGCCGGACACCACCGGCCAGGATTTTTACGCGGCCTGCCTGGCGCGCTTCCCTGGTCTGCCGGTGATCTTCATCACCGGCTATGGCGCCGGGGACCTGGAGGCCGAGCTGACAGGCAATCCGCTGGTGACGGTGCTCGGCAAGCCTTTCCAGTCCCGTCGTCTGGCCAGCGCCGTCACCGACGCGCTGGAACGGGCGCGCGCCGCGCGCGTTTGATCCATCGGCAGGCGCATCAACGCGGTTGCGCGCAGGACGCGCCGCGTCCTTTCCAAAGGCGGGCGCGATCCCGCCAACCGTGAGCCGCCGCAACCAGGTCTGCACACGGCCGGACTTCTGTCCTCAGGCGACGCCCGCCGTTTCCGGGCCGCGCGGCGTGGGAGCCTCGACCGCCAGGCGCTGGCCACGGGCAAGGCGGGCGCCATAGCGGCGCGCCGGCTCCTCGATCAGCAACCAGCAGGCATGCGACACGGCCAGCACCAGCGCGGTGGCCAGCACGGACCAGATCACCGGGCCAACGGCGCCCAGCAGCCATGCGCCCTTCGGCGCCGAGGCGAACACGCCAATCACCGGCAAATGCACCAGGTAGACCGAATAGGACACCTTGCCGAGCCAGTGCAGCGGCGCCTTTTCAAACACGGCGGCGACGGGGCCGCGACCGGTGAACAACAGCGCGATCAGGACAGCGCCGAACATCGGCGTCAGTTCCGGCCGGCCGGCGGCAAGCGCGGCGACAATGGCGAGGACGGCCGCCGGCTCCAGCAGGTTCTGGGCCCATTGCGGCAGGCGGGCGCCCTGCAGGCTGAGGGCGATGACCATACCAAAGGCAAAGCCGGCGAAGCCCCGCGCCACCGCGCCGCCGCCAGCCACAACCGCGCCAACGCGACTCAGCACCAGGAACTCGACCACCCCCAACGCCACGACCAGCGCGGCAAGGGCGACGCGCGGCAACGCCCGCAGCAGCGGCAGGAACAGCGGAAACGCCAGATAGCAGGCCATCTCGACGCCCACCGACCAGCTCGCGACATTCCACGTCAGCGGCTGGTCGCGAAATGGCTGGAGCAGCAACAGGGCGCCGGGCAAGCGCGACCAGTCGTATCCCGGCGGTCCCTGGTGGCCGGCGAGCAGCAGCAGGGCCGCCAGGCAGATCAGCCCGGTCATCACGAACAGGTGCAACGGATAGATACGGAAAATCCGTCGGATCATGAAGGCGGGAACGCCGGACGGGGTCAGGTCGCGATAGGTCGCCGCCATCACCAGACCGCTGAGAATAAAGAAGATGTCGACGGCGACGCCGCCGGGGAACAGGAACCGGTCCGGGGTGGATAACCCAAGGTCAACGAAGCGCAAAACCAGATGATGGGCCACGACCCATAGCGCAGCGACGCCACGCAGCGACGTCAACGGCAGATTTTCCTGCTTCATCATGGTTCTCGGTCCCGCATCCGGATAATTTCCATTAGAATTATTCTGATGTGGAGACAATCGGGGAATCATGGCGTTCAGGCCACAGTGGCGAAAAAAAGGCGGCCTGACACGAGCCAGAACCGCCTGAAATCACGCAATGTCCACCCAGATCAGGCCAGGCTGGCCCGCAATGCCTCAAAACGGGCGACCTGTTGCGGATTCAGTTCGCGCTGGGCGTCACGACCGACAAACACCTTGAACATGGCCTCGCCATCCGTGTTGATGAACACCAGCGAGCAGGAGCGGCGACCAAAGAACGGCCGGTCGACGAACCAGATCGTGTCACAGCGGTCGGCGCGGATATGACCGCCCAGCGGGCTGTCGCCGTGGATGTTGAAATACCCCCGGCCATGGGAGCCCGGCGGAACCGGCGCCTTCGTTTCAAATACGCCGTCACGGGTATGGACGATGAAGGTGACGTCGCCCCAGGTCGCCAGGTCGGCCCACAGGTCCTCGAAACGGCTGGCCGGAACCGGCGTGGCCTGGCCTTCCGGCAACGCCGAGAACACGGTTTTCATCGTCGTCTGGTGACGCTCGGCCAACGCTTCCAGCACGCCGTCGGGTTTTTCGGCGATCTCCGCCCGGAGCGCCGCAATCGTATTCGCATTCACATCCGTCATGCCCGCGTCCTTTCTCATCAGGCCGGCGCCCCCAAAACATGGGGCCGCCGTCCGGCCCATGTGGCACAGGCGGCGCATCCGCGCGAACTGTTTGTTCTGGAACGTTTCCAGCCTGAGGCGACGTCATGTCTCCCCCCTGGTGGGTGACCCGGCGCCCCCGGACGGGTAAAGCATGGGCGCGTGATGCGGACGCCCGGCCAGATCCGCGCATGGCGGGCCGCGCCCGCGATCCGCAGGAACGGCAATCCACGCCGCTTCAGCGCGTTGGCCAGGCTGCGCCGGCGTCGGCGTGTCCAGAGCACAGGAAACAGGAGCAAAGCGATGTCGTCCGGCCCCTCCCGCGCCCCCTCCCGCCGGCTCGCCCTGACGCTCGGCGTGTTCGTCCTTGGCCTCGCGGCGCTGGCCGGCGGCCTGTTCGCCTGGCGGCAGATCCAGGGCGGAGCCGTGTCCTCCGGCGTTGGCGCGCCATTCTCCCTGACCGACCAGAACGGCAATACGGTTACCGACGCCTCGTTGCGCGGCGAGCCCTACCTGCTGTTTTTCGGCTTCACCCATTGCCCGGACATCTGCCCCTCGACCCTCTATGAGGTTTCGCAGATGCTGGAGGCGCTGGGCAAGGACGCGAAGGCGCGGGCGGTGTTCATCACCGTCGATCCGGCCCGCGACAACCAGGGCGTCATGAAAGACTATCTGGGCAGCTTCGATCCGCGCATCATCGGCCTCACCGGCTCACAGGAGCAGATCGACGCCGTCACGCGCGCTTTCCGGGTTTATGCCCGCAAGGTGGAGCAGAAGGACGGCGAATACACCATGGACCACACGGCGATGGTCTATCTGATGGATCGCAATGGCCACTTCGTCGGCGGCTTCAATCTGAAGCGTCCGCCCGCCGAGGCGGCGAAGGAGTTCCGCCGGTATATGTAAGACGCCCCGACCGGGACGAGCGCGCCACCCCATGGCGGGTCTTGTTCCAGTGGGCGGGCGCGCGGATCTGCTCGACCAGGGCGCGCCAGGCGGCGAGCGAAACCAGGGCGTAGTAAGCGGGCAGCAGGGGCGCGAGCAGCAGCAGGGGCAGCAGGCGCCTGCGCCGCGCGCCAGCGACCAGCGGCGCGACGCCGGCAGCCAGCCCGGCCAACGCCACCGCGGCCGCCGCGGCCGCCCCCAGCCGCGCCTGCCAGCCGTCCAGCGACAACAGGTCGCCGGATGCGAACTGAACGGCGGCGCCGAGGACAAACAGCGGAAACCCCAGCGCGCTCAGCACCACCCCGGCGCATTGGGCGGCGGCGGCCCAGGCGCCCAGCAGGCCAAGCTCACGCGCCGCCTGCCCGGGCGCGCGGCTGTGGGTAATGGCGACCTGCATCCAGCCCTTCAGCCAGCGGGCGCGCTGCGCCAGCCAGGCGCGGATGCTCACCGGCGCCTCCTCCAGCGTGGTGGAATCCAGATCGGCGACGCGCCACCCAGCCCGCGCCAGGCGCAGGCCAAGGTCGGCGTCCTCCGTGACGTTCCAGGCGTCCCAGCCCATCACCTGGCGCAAGGCCGTGGTGCGGAAATGATTGGACGTGCCGCCCAGCGGGATGGGCAGGCCGAGGCGCGCCAGGCCTGGGTTGATGGCGTCGAATAACGCCGCATATTCCAGCGCGAAACAGGCGGGCAGCCAGCCATCGGCGCTGTTGTCGATGGCGAGGCGGGCCTGCAGGCAGGCGACATCTGGCGGCGCGGCGCGAAAGGCAGCCACGGCCTTGCGCAACTGGTCCGGGTCTGGCGCGTCCTCGGCGTCATAGATGGCGGTGAATTCGCCCCGCGCCGTGACCAGGGCCACATTGAGGGCGCGCGGCTTGGTGCGGGGCTGGCCTGGCGGCGCCACGACGATGCTGATCCAGGGCGGCGGCTGCAGGGCGATCAGGGCGACCCGCGTGGCGTGGTCATCCGCCTCGACGACGATCCGCACGTCGAGACGCGCGCGCGGATAGTCAAGCCGTTGCAATGACTGCAGGATGTGCGCGGCCATGTTGGCCTCGCCATAAACGGGCGCGATCACCGTGTAGACAGGCAGGTCCGCCTCCGCAACGGGCGGCGCTTCGCCCTCGCCAGGAACCGCGCCAGACGTGGCGTCTGGCGTGGCGAAGGTCGCCGCCAGCCGGACGATGGCGTAGCTGAGGAACACCACGGCGAACAACCCGGCGAGCACCGCCGGCGCCAGCGCCGCCAGCACCGCGACAACAGCGGCCGCGGCGGCGAGCGCCCATGCCTGGGAGCGCGTCAGACCCTCCCGGCAGGACAGGTCCGCCCGGGCGTCGGCCAGGGAATGGCCCGCATTGTGGGCGATGGCGGGCGCGTGGCGCCGCATCACGGCGCGCGCCAGCGCCTCCGGCGTGACGATGGCGGCGCCAGTCAGGCGCATCCGGCCATCGAGAAGGCGGGCCAGCGCCTCGCCCTGGGGCGCCAGCGCGAACAGGCGGCGCCCCGTCCCATCGATCACCGGCGCGACGCCCGCCTGGATGCTGTCTGGATAGCGCGCCCCGTCGGGCGTCAGTCCGCCCCGGCGCAGGGCGTCGGCCGCGAAGGGCGCGCCCAACTCCAGGGCAAGGGCGCGGTAATAGGCGTCTGGCTCCATCATGCCAGCGGCGAACAGCGCCTGTTCCGGCGGGACGCGCCAGCGCCGCGCCAGTTCCGCCGCCGCGCCCAGCGCGGGGCCGGTCAGGCCATGGCTGGTCAGGAAGGCCAGCTGCGGCGGCAAAGCCGCGCCCGCGGTGAAAAATGTCGCCGCCCGGTCCTCGCCGCCTTGCGTCGCCAGCGGGACGCCATCATCATTCGCGGGCAGAACCCGCGTCAGACGTCGCCGCTGGAGAACCGTGGCTGCGCGCATGGAGCACCGGACCGGATGAGGAGCGTTGCGTCGTTGCGGACGATATTCAATCCTAACTTGCGCATCGTTGCGACGGCAACCGTTGTTCTTGTCCTTCTCGCCGCCGCCTCACTGATGATGGCGCCAGCCTTCGCCGCGCCGGCGCCCGCTGGATCCGCGACCACGGCCCCCGAAGCAACAGGCGCCTCAGCCGCCGGGCCCGCCGCAACAGGGTCCCGGCCGGCCGTGCGCATCCCCATGTTCGGCAATCCCAACACGCGGCTGGAGCGCCCCGACATGAGCGGCGCCGGCGCCATCCGCATTCTCACCGACGACAGCTTCCCGCCGCTGAACTTCACCGGCGACGACAACCGGCCCACCGGCTTCACCGTCGACCTGGCCCGGGCCGCCTGCGACCGGCTCGGCGTGGCCTGCACCATCCAGGCCCGCCGTTTCGACACGCTGCTCGACGCCCTGGCCGCCGGCAAGGGCGATGTGGTCATCGCCGCCATTCCGGTGACGCCGCAACTGCTGGAGCGCTTCACCGTCACCCGGCCCTACATGCGGTTTCCCGGCCGTTTCATGGTGAAGAACGGCGCCGCCCTGCCCACGCCTGGCGCGAAGGATTTCGCCGGCAAGACCGTTGGCGTCGTGGCCGGCTCGGCCCATGAAGCCTGGTTGAAGGCCAGTTTCCCCGCCTCGCCCCTGAAAGCCTATGCCGATCTGCCGGCGGCTGGGGCGGGGCTGCGCGCGGGGGAAGTTCCCTATGTCTTCGGCGACGGGCTCAGCATGGCGCTGTGGCAGGACGGCAGCCTCGCCGGCAATTGCTGCGGCTTCACCGGCGGGCCCTACCTGTCGGACGCTTTTTTCGGCGAGGGGGTCGGCTTCATTGTCCGCCGCAATGACGCGGCGCTGCAACGGGCGTTCGATTACGCCCTGCAACAGACATGGAGCGACGGGCGCTACGACGAACTGTATCTGCGGTATTTCCCTGTCAGCTTTTTCTGAGCGGTTTTTCGCCGGTCCGCGGTTCGCAACGCCGCCCGCCAACGCTCGCCAGCCTTGACGCGGCGCGCCGCCGGCCACATTGAAGACATCGCCGACGCCGCCGGCGCCTGCGGCGTTTTCCGGCAAAACGCGCCAGTTCAGCAGCATGGGGACAGATCGCCGCCGTTGGGGCCGGATCTGGCCCCACATGACGCCGGCCCCATGCCGGCAAAACATCTTGAAAAGAGTCGCAGTTCCATGACCACGTCCGCTTTCGACCCGCAACTCGTGGAGGCCGCCCAGACGTCCTCCGCCTGGCCGTTCGAAGAAGCGCGCAAGCTCGTTGCGCGCCGCGAAGCCGCGGTGAAAGCTGGCAAGGACAAGGGTTACGTGCTTTTCGAGACCGGCTATGGCCCCTCCGGCCTGCCGCACATCGGCACCTTCGGCGAGGTGGCCCGCACCACCATGGTGCGCAACGCCTTTCGCCTGCTGACCAATGACGCCGTGCCGACGCGCCTCGTCGCCTTCTCCGACGACATGGACGGCCTGCGCAAGGTGCCGGACAACGTGCCGAATGGCGAGTTGCTGGCGCAGCACCTCAACAAGCCGCTGACCCAGGTCCCCGACCCGTTCGGCACGCATGAGAGCTTTGGCCAGCACAACAACGCCCGGCTGCGCGCCTTCCTCGACAGCTTCGGCTTCGAATACGAGTTCCTGTCGGCGACGGAGTGCTACAGGTCCGGCCGTTTCAATGACACGCTGCGCCTGGTGCTGGCGCGCTATGACGCGGTGATGAAGGTGATGCTGCCGTCGTTGCGCGCCGAACGCGCCAGCACCTATTCGCCATTCCTGCCGATCCACCCGGTCACCGGCCATGTGATGCAGGTGCCGATCGACGAGGTGCGGGCCGACAGCGCCACCCTGGTCTGGCGCGATCCCGAAAGCGGCGCGCGCTTCGAGACATCGGCCCTCGATGGCCACGCCAAGCTGCAATGGAAGCCGGACTGGGCCATGCGCTGGACGGCGCTGGGCGTCGATTACGAAATGGCCGGCAAGGACCTGATCGACTCGGTTAAGCTGTCGGGCCAGATCGCCCGCGCCCTCGGCGCCCAGCCGCCGGAAGGCTTCAATTACGAACTGTTCCTCGACGAAAAGGGGCAGAAGATCTCCAAGTCGAAGGGCAACGGCCTGACCATCGAGGAGTGGCTGACCTATGGCGCGCCGGAAAGCCTGGCGCTGTTCATGTACGCCCGCCCGCGCGAGGCCAAGCGCCTGCACTTCGACGTCATTCCGCGCAACGTGGACGAATATCTGTCGTTCCTCGACGCCTATGCGCGGCAGGACGCCAAGCAGCGCCTCGGCAATCCGGCGCACCATATCCATGGCGGCAATCCGCCGGCGCCGGAAGTCGTGACCCAGGCTGGCGCGGAAACCGGCGAAAACGCCCCGCGCCCGACGCAGATTTCTTTCGGCCTGCTGCTCAATCTCGCCGCGGTCGCCAACGCCGAGACGAAGGAAGGCCTGTGGCAGTTCCTGAAGCGCTACGCGCCCGGCGCCGCGCCGGAAACCCACCCGCGCCTCGACAGCCTGCTGGGCTACGCGGTGCGTAACTTCCAGGATTTCGTCAAGCCGGCGAAGACCTATCGCCCGCCGTCCGACAATGAACGCAAGGCGCTGGAAGACCTGGCGGAGCGCCTCGCCGCCCTGCCGGACAACGCCGACGCCGGCCAGATCCAGGATGTGGTTTATGAGGTCGGCCGCACCGTGCCCGACTATCAGGACTTCAAGGCCAAGGGCGCGACGCCGGAGCGGCCAGGCGTCTCGGGCGCCTGGTTCAACGCCCTGTACCAGATCCTGCTCGGCGAGGAGCGCGGGCCGCGTTTTGGCTCATTCGCCGCGATCCTGGGCGTCCCGGCGACGATCGCCCTGATCCGCAAGGGGCTCGACGGCCAGCTCATCGCCGATCATGAGGCTTTCCTGGCGGCCCGCGCCGCCGGCAAGGCCGGCTGACGGCGGGCGGGAGCGTTCCACGGCGAAGCTGGGGTCCGCTTCGCCTCTGGAAAGCGCCTTCATTCGGCCTGTCAGGGCAGCCCGCCCGCGACTGGCTGTGGACATGCGTTGGCGGCGACCCGTTCTGTCGCCATCGCGGGCCCCAGGCCATCGCAATTTCGACACGGATGCCGCTAATCTCAGCGCTGGCCGTCGCTTCGTCGAAGCACGCGCCAGAGCAAACGCCGTTCATCCTGAACAGGGGTTTGTTATCTGTCTGGTTTGACGTGCTTTCCAGCCAGGCGCCCCTGCGCAGCGAAGGCGCCGCCGCGCTGGAAAAGACATGAAGGAAGCCCAGGGCATGTTCCGTTCGATGATTTCCCGCACCCTGATCCCTCTTGCAGGAGCAGCAGTTCTCGCCATGACCGCAAACGTATCCGCCGCCGAGACCACCACCCTTCCCTCCGGCCTGAAATACAAGGACGAGGTCGTGGGAACCGGCCCCGTGGCCAAGGCGGGCCAGCAGGTGAAGGTGCACTACACCGGCTGGCTGGATAACAACGGCAAGCCGGGCAAGAAGTTCGACTCCTCGCGCGACCGCAACCAGCCGTTCGAGTTCGGCCTTGGCGGCGGCCAGGTGATCCGCGGCTGGGACGAGGGCGTCGCCGGCATGAAAGTGGGCGGCAAGCGCATCCTGATCATCCCGGCCGAGCTCGGCTATGGCGCGCGCGGCGCCGGCGGCGTCATCCCGCCGAACGCGACGCTGATTTTCGACGTGGAGTTGCTCGGCGTCCGCTGAGCGACCTTCCAGACATCCGGCGTGCGCCAGGCCAGGACGCGAAGATGCTGACGCATCCGCGACCTGCAAAGCTCAAGCGCCGCCAGGGCTTTGTCAGGGGCGATCCGCACGGATCGCCCCTGATGTTTTCTGGGCTACCCCGGCGCCACGGACGCCCTGGCCCGCCCTGGGGCCTCTGGAAAAGCACGCTCCAGTTTTGCAAGAACGGCCTGAGGCGTTTGCCCGCCACGTGGAGGCCGCATGGGGTGAAGGTGGGTGCACAGGATGAATGCGTTCCGCTAGCCTTCTGTCCCGGAAGACCGCCAGAAACGGCGGCGATACGGGAGGAAGTCCATGTCCACGCCATTCGAGGTCGGGCCGGTCAGCGTCACGTTTGAGGGCCGCATCGCCACGGTGACCCTGCGCCGGGGCGACCGCATCAACGCCCTGTCCGTGAAAGCCATCGAGGCGTTGCGCGAGGCGGCGTTGCGACTGCGTGACGATTTTCATACCAGCGCGGTGATCCTCACAGGCGATCCGGTGTTTTCCTCGGGGGCTGACCTGGCCGACCCCGACCACCAGGCCCGCCGGACGGCGCCGCTGCTGGAAAAGCGCGAACTGCTGCGCCTCGCGCCCACCACATGCGCGGCGTGGGAGAACCTCGACCAGGTCACCATTGTCGCCATCGAGGGCTTCTGCCTTGGCGGCGCGCTGGCGCTGGCGGCCTCCTGCGATTTCCGCATCGCCGGTCGCGGCGCCCATCTGCGCCTTCCTGAAATCCCCCTCGGCTGGAACCTCAACTGGAACGCCGCGCCCCGCATCCTGAACCTGCTCGGGCCATCCCGGGCCAAGCAGCTGATCCTGTTCGGCGAACGCGTTTACGCGCCCCAGGCGCTGGAATGGGGCCTGATTGACGACATGGCGGAAGATGGCCAGGCCCTGGACGTCGCGATGCGCTGGGCTCAAAAGGCCGCCGCCCTGCCGCCGATTGGCATGCGCATGGCGAAACGCACCATCACCGAACAGGCGACCGCCCTGAACCGCCTGACCGCCCACATGGACAACGACCAGTACATCCTGGCCTCGATGACCGAGGACAATGAGGAGGCGATCAACGCCTTTCTTGAAAAGCGCCCGCCTGTATTCAGGGGGCGTTGAGCATCGCCGGGCGCCGGCGGCCTGGCTGATTCTGGTCCGTGACTGGCGCAGCTTCGGGATGACCCGGAGCCCGTTACTGGCTCGCCCAGACGATGCGGGCGATCCAGTCCAGGTCTTTCAGCGCGATCTCCCGCTCGGGGTGTTCGGGATTGAGCGAACGCAGCCGCACCAGGCGGGCGGTGCGGGCGGCCAGTTCCTTGGCCATGACCTCGCCGTCGCGGGTGCGGGCGACCACCCGGTCGCCCTTGTGCACGGTGGCCGCCGGGTCGACGACGATGACGTCGCCGTCGCGATACACCGGCAGCATGGAATCGCCCGCGACCTTGAGGCCGTACAGGGAGCCGTCGCCGGGGCGTGGAAAGATCACCTCGTCGAACCCCGAGCCCACGGGGTAGCCGGAATCGTCGTAGTAGCCGCCCTGGCCGGCCTGGGCCATGCCGATGAGCGGCAGGCCGCGCGGCCGCGCGGGCTGCAAAGCCGGCTCGGGAGGCGTCTGCCCGACGCCGGCGGCGGGCGCCTCCCCTCCCACCAGCGCCAGAAACTCGTGGATCGACGCGCCGGTGGCGTCGAGCACCTTGGCGACCGATTCCGTCGACGGCCAGCGCAGGCGACCATCCGCGGCGATGCGTTTCGAGCGGTTGAACGTGGTGGGATCAAGCCCGGCGCGACGGGCAAGGCCAGACGCCGACAGGCCGTGGCGCTTCGCCAGCCCGTCAATCGCCTGCCAGATCTGCTGATGTGACAGCATGGCCCGTCTCCCTCTGAACACCTCCGGCATATGCATCACGCCAGGCGCGGCGCCGCTGGCGCGCCTGCCATGCAAAATTCAAATCCCGTCCGAACCCTGCAGGGCCCCCTCTGGCGTCTTGCTCCCCGATGCGCCGGCGCGCCCGGATGGCCCTTCCAGGCCAACCGCACACAGAACCACGGCATCCACAAGCCACGGCGCAACACCCTTATGTTGAAGAATTTATTCCCCTTTTGCCGCCCGGACAAGATAATAGAATGGCGATGCTCCGGTCCCTCCTTCGGCGCCATTGACGCCGGGCGGAAGGACGCCGATTCTTGGGAATCGCGGCGGCTCCCGACGATCAGGAGCCCAGGGCCCGGAGGCTGGCGGCGCCGATGGGCGCTCCCCGGCGGGAGCCCGCCGCCTTGCCCGGCACACGGCCAGCGGTCAGGTCCGGGGCCAGCCGGCCTGGGGGGCGGACATGGCCTTGCCGGGGGGATATAACGTGGGGGATCATGGCCCGCCGGACCGGGTGAGGCGGATGAGCTGGCGAGGCGATATGGCCCGGCGAGGGCATGTCGTCTCCTGTCAGGGTGCGTTTGCGAGTGGAGAGCGCCATGTACCGGGCACTGACTCACGACATCGAAGTCACGGTGACGCCCAGCTTCCTTGAGGACCAGTCCTCACCGGGGCATGGCGATTACTTCTGGGCCTACACGGTGCAGATCGCCAATCATGGCCCGCGCCCCGTGCAATTGCGCGCCCGCACTTGGCGTATCGTTGACGGCGACGGCGCGGTGGAAGCCGTCACAGGCCCTGGCGTTGTCGGCGAGCAGCCGCATATCGCGCCAGGCGACGCCTACACCTACACCAGCGGCTGCCCCCTGCGCACGCCGCACGGCGTGATGAGCGGCAGTTACGCCATGATCGACGCCGCCGGCGAGCGCTTCGAGGTGACCATTCCCACCTTCGTGCTGGACAGCCCCTACGCCATTCGCGCTGGCCTGGCGCGCGTCATTCACTGAAAGGTCCGGGCTGGGGTCCAGGCGCGCCCCGGAGCTGCGCGGCGACATGGCGGCGGGCGCGCGGTTGCGCCAGCGGGCCGCGCCGGACAGGATAGGCAAGCGAGGCGCGCCGCGGACGGACGCGCCGGAACCATCAGGAGCCAATGTGACGCCTCTCGCCATGCTGGAGCGACTGGTCGCCTTCAATACGGAGAGCCACCGCTCCAACCTGGAGCTCATCGCCTTTGTCGAAGCCTGGCTGACGCAGCTGGGCGTCGCTTCCGTGCGCATCCCCGATGCAACCGGCGACAAGGCCGCGCTGTTCGCCAGCATTGGCCCGGCGCAGGATGGCGGCGTGCTGCTGTCAGGTCATACGGACGTGGTGCCCGTGGCGGGCCAGGCGTGGAGCGGCGATCCCTGGCGGCTGCGGGTGGCTGACGGGCGCGCCTATGGACGCGGCGCCGTGGACATGAAGGGCTTCGTCGCCATCGTGCTGGCGCTGGTTCCCGAGATGCGCGCCGCCCGGCTCACAACGCCCATCCACATCCTGCTGTCCTATGACGAAGAGGTTTCCTGCCTTGGCGTGGTCGACGCCGTGGCGCGCATGGGCGTGGATCTGCCGCGCCCCGGCGTCGCCATCGTCGGCGAGCCCACGGGAATGGACGTGGTCACCGCCCACAAATCCGTAGTGTCGCTGACCACCCGCATTACCGGCAAGGAGGGCCACTCCTCACAGCCGGCGCATGGCGCCAATGCGGTGATGGCGGCGGCGGAGCTGATCCACTGGCTGGCGCGCCGGCAGGAACAGTTCGCCGCGGCGGGCGACCCGACCGGCCTGTTCGATCCGCCCTGCTCGACCCTGCAGGTCGGCGCGATCCATGGCGGCACGGCGCGCAACATCATCGCGCGCGACTGCAGTTTCCTGTGGGAGTTTCGCGGCCTGCCCGGCCACAGCCACCGCGACCTGATGGATGAGCTCGGCGCCTTCGCCGAAGCTTCTGTGCTGCCAGGCATGCGCCAGGGCGCGCCGGACGCCAGCATCGCCACCCTCTGCGACGTGGCCGTGCCGCATCTGGCGCCAAGACCCGGCTCCGCGGCCGAGCAGCTGGCGCTGCGCCTCGCCGGGCGCAATCACACCGCGACGGTGTCCTTCGCCACCGAGGCCGGGCATTTCCAGAACGCCGGCGTCGCCACGGTGGTTTGTGGGCCCGGCTCCATCGACCAGGCCCACCAGGCCGACGAGTTCATCACCCTGGCCGAGCTGGATAACGGAACCGCCTTCATCCGCCGGCTGATCCAGGCCATGAGCGCCTGAGGGCCTGGCCTCACGCCGGGGCGTGGAGCGACGCGAGGACGGCGCGCTGGCGCCCCACGGAGGCCACTCAGAACGCAAAAAAAAACCGGCGCGGCAGGGAGCCACGCCGGTTCAATGCCGCCGCCGCGCGCCGTCAGGCGTCGCGTTCGCCGCCTTCGTCTGAATCGGCCAGGGCCGCGGCGGCGATCTCCGCCTCCACCTGTCCCGGCTCCAGATCGTAGTGACGCGAGCAGAATTCGCAGGTCACGCCGATGCGCCCGTCGTCGCCCACCATGTCGGCGCGCTCCTGGCGGCTGAAGCCGCCGAGCATGCCCATGATGCGTTCGCGCGAGCACTGGCAGGCCTCGCGCACGGGCTGGGCCGGGAACACCCGCACGCCGCGCTCGTGATACAGCCGGTACAGCAGCTGCTCGCTGGGCAGCAGGGGATCGAGCAGCTCGTGCGCCTCGGTGGTCTCCGCCAGCAGCCGGGCCTCGTTCCACGCCTCGTCCTCAACCCCGGCGGCGATCTGATGCCCGGTGGGGGCGTCGCCCGGCGGCAGATCGGCCTGACGCAAACGGTCAGCCGAATGGGGCATGAACTGCACCATCAGGCCGCCAGCCCGGTAGTAGCGACCGTTGGGGGACTGCGAGGTCATTTCCTCGCCGACGGCAAGGCGCACCAGGGTCGGAATCTGCTCCGACTGCTGGAAATAGGTGTGGGCGCATTCCTCAAGGCTCTGGCCTTCCAGCGGCACAATGCCCTGATAGCGGCTGGCGTGGCTGCCCTGATCGATGGTCATGGCCAGATGGCCGTTGCCCAGCAGCGCGCCCGTCGCCGTTTCGCCGGCTGCGGCCGCCGCCGCCACCGCCTCCGCATCGAAGCGGGCGCAGGCGCGCACCCGGTCCGGCGCGTCGAAATCCACGACAATCATGTTGACCGCCCCGGACGAGCGGGTCTGCAACTGGAAGCGACCTTCCAGCTTCAGCGCCGAGCCGAGCAGCACGGTGAGCGCCATGGCCTCGCCAACGACGCGGGACACCGCCGGCGGGTAATTGTGACGGGCCAGCACGGCGTCGAGCGCCGGCCCGAGCCGGACGACGCGACCGCGCACGTCCAGCGCCTCCACCGCGAACGGCAGGGACAGGTCGTCGCCAGCGTGCGAACCGGCTGCCGCTGCGCCGGCCATCACTCCGCCGCGCCCAGGCACCAGGCCAGAACGCCCTTCTGGGCGTGCAACCGGTTTTCCGCCTCATCGAACACCACGGACTGCGGCCCGTCCATCACCTCGTCGGTGACCTCCTCGCCGCGGTGAGCCGGCAGGCAGTGCATGAAGATGGCGTTTTCCGCCGCCGCCGCCATCAGCGCCGCATTGACCTGGTAAGGTTGCAGCAGCTTCTGGCGCTCGGCCTCGCTTTCCTCATCGCCCATGGAAACCCAGCAGTCGGTGATCACCGCCTCGGCGCCGCGCACCGCCTCGCGCGGGTCGTCGACGAGGCTCAGTTTCGCGCCGCTGGCGCGGGCGAAGTCCAGCACCTCCTGCGAGGGGCCGAGATCCTTCGGCGCCGCCACGGCGATCTCGAAATCGAGACGCGCCGCCGCGTGAATCCACGAGGCCAGCACATTGTTGCCGTCGCCGGTCCACGCCACCTTGCGGCCGGTGATCGGCCCAAGCCGTTCCTCGAAGGTCAGCAGGTCGGCCATGATCTGGCACGGGTGCGACAGCTTGCTGAGACCGTTGATGACCGGCACGCTGGCGTATTCGGCCAGCTCCGTCATGGCGGCGTGATCGAGAATGCGGATCATGATGGCGTCCACGTAACGCGACATGACCCGGGCGGTGTCGGCGATGGTTTCGCCGCGACCGAGCTGCATCTCGGCGCCCGTCAGCATGATGGTTTCGCCGCCCAGTTCGCGCATGGCGAGGTCGAAGGACACGCGGGTTCGCGTCGACGGCTTGTCGAAGATCATCGCCAGGGTTTTGCCGGTCAGCGGGCGGAAGTCGGAGCGCTCGCCCCGGCGACGCGCCGCTTTCAGGCGCTTGCTGATCTCAAGAACATGGCGCAACTGCTCACCGGTGAAATCGGTGAGGTCGAGGAAGTTGCGCCGCTGCTGCGACGAAGCCGACAAATTCTGATCCTTCAATAACTCCGGTGACAAACTGACGGAGCCGCTGACCGGCGCCGTCCCGAAACGCGCATTCATCACGCCGCTCCCGCTGCGGCGCCGCGCGCCTCGCGCTGCAGGCGCCCCGCCACGGCCTCAAGCCGGGCCAGACCTTCCCGCGCCTCATCTTCCGTGATGGTCAGCGGCGGCAACAGCCGGACGGTGTTGTCGCCAGCCCCAACCAGGATGAGCCTTTCATCGAGCGCCGCGGCCGCGAAACTGGTGTTGGGCACATTCAGCTTCAGGCCCAGCAACAGGCCCTCGCCGCGCACCTCGGCGATAATGTGGGGGAAGCGGTCGCGCAACTCGGCCAGACGCTGGCGCAGCAGCAGGCTGATCTGGTTGACGTGATCGAGAAACCCCGGGGCCAGCACCACGTCGAGCACGGCGTTGCCGACAGCCACCGCCAGCGGGTTGCCGCCGAAGGTGGTGCCGTGCGTGCCGGCGGTCATGCCCTTGCCGGCCTCGAGCGTCGACAGGCAGGCGCCCAGCGGGAAGCCGCCGCCGATGCCCTTGGCGATGGCCATGATGTCCGGCGTAATCCCGGACCACTCATGGGCGAACAGCTTGCCGGTGCGGCCAACGCCGGTCTGCACCTCATCGAGGATCAGCAGCAGGCCGTGTTCATCGCACAGCTCGCGCAGCTCGCGCAGCTTGGCCGGCGGCACGACCCGCACGCCGCCCTCGCCCTGCACGGGCTCGATGAGGATGGCGGCCGTGGCCGGGCCGATGGCGGCCTTCAACGCTTCGGCGTCATCCACCCGCACCTGGTCGAAGCCGTCCACCTTCGGGCCGAAGCCTTCCAGATATTTGGCCTGGCCGCCGGCGGCGATGGTCGCCAGGGTGCGGCCATGGAAGGCGCCCTCGAAGGTGATGATGCGGTACCGTTCGGGCTGGCCATTGGCCGCGTGATATTTGCGGGCCATCTTGATGGCGCACTCCAGCGCCTCGGCGCCGGAGTTGGTGTAGAACACCTGATCCGCGAAAGAATTGTCGACCAGCCGCTGGGCCAGCCGCTCCCCCTCCGGTATCCGGAACAGGTTGGACGTGTGCCAGAGCTTGCCGGCCTGCCGGGTCAGCGCCTCCACCAGATGCGGATGGGCGTGGCCAAGTGAATTCACGGCGATGCCGGAGCCGAAGTCGAGATATCGCTCGCCGTCGCGCGTCGCCAGCCAGACGCCCTGGCCCTGTTCGAACTGAAGATCTACACGCGCAAAAGTTGGCAACAGCGGCGACGTCACGGACCGCACTCCCTGATGGCGACGCTGGTCCCGACATCAACCTGTCGTTTGCCGTCAGGCCGGAGCGTCGCGCGTGAAAACGCCAGGCGGGCGCC
>Ga0182746_1000448_pt1 | contig 56709 bp, 58 predicted proteins | sample eDN3rd30CBELigOP_FD_128881 | JGI IMG/M metagenome (GOLD analysis project Ga0182746, IMG submission 128881) | Enriched Organic Plus compost microbial communities from Emeryville, California, USA - eDNA 3rd pass 30_C BE-Lig OP (version 2) (version 2) ...
AGCCGTGGCGTGCCCTGAACGGCGGTGCGCTGCATGTAATGCTTGACGCCGCGGATGCCGCCCATCTCTTCACCGCCGCCAGCGCGGCCCGGGCCGCCATGCACCAGCGGCGCCAGCGGAGAGCCATGCCCGGTCGAGCTTTTGGCCGAAGCGCGGTTGCCGATCAGCACCCGGCCATGGAAGGGAGCGACGCCCAGAACGACCTCTTCGGCGACTTTCGGATCATCGGTAAAGACCGAGGACACCAGCGAGCCGCGGCCCATCTGTGCCAGCACCACCGCCTCGTCCAGATCATCATAGGGCATGACGGTCGAAACCGGGCCGAAAGCCTCGACCTCATGCACCGCTGCGGCCTCAAAGGGTTTCGCGGCATGAAGCAGAACCGGGTTCATAAAGGCCCCCTGCCCCGCGTCCCCCGAGGTCAGGCGTACATCGTCAGGATCGCCCGCGACGATCTCGGCCGCCGCTTGCAGGTCGCGGATGCGGGCGCGGACCTCGTCGCGCTGATCAAGGCTTGCAAGCGCCCCCATACGCGTACCCTCATCGCCCGGCAGGCCGACGGCGGTACCCGCCAGCCGCTCGTCCAGGGCGGCGACAAGCGCGTCGATCTGGCCGCGCGGCACGATGACCCGGCGGATGGCGGTGCATTTCTGCCCGGCCTTCACCGTCATCTCACGCGCAACCTCGCGCACGAACAGATCGAACTCGGGCGTGCCAGCCACTGCATCAGGGCCAAGGATCGCGGCGTTCAGACTGTCCGCCTCCATGGTAAAGCGGACAGAGTTGGCGATGACCGCCGGATGGGTCCTGAGCTTGCGCCCCGTCGCCGCCGAGCCGGTAAAGGTCACCGCATCCTGTTCGGTGACATGATCCAAAAGATCCCCGACCGAGCCGCAGATAAGTTGCAGCGCCCCTTCGGGCAGGATGCCGGTCCCGACAATGCGGCGCACCATCAACTCGGTCAGATAGGCGGTCTGCGAGGCAGGTTTGACCACGCAGGGCATCCCCGCCAGCAGCGTCGGCGCAATCTTTTCCAGCATCCCCCAGATCGGAAAGTTGAAGGCGTTGATATGAACCGCCACCCCCTGCAGAGGCGTCAGGATATGCTGGGCGCTGAAGCTTGTGTCGCGCGACAGCGGCTCGACCTCGCCATCAGTCAGAATCCGGGCGTTCGGCAATTCCCGCCGCCCTTTCGAGGCATAGGTCAGCATGGTGCCGATCCCGCCCTCGATATCGACCCAACCATCGGCTCGGGTCGCGCCGGTGTGCAGGCTTTCGGCGTAGAATTCCTCTTTCTGCGCCATCAGCGCCAGACCAAGCGCCTTGAGCATGGAGGCGCGCTCATGAAAGGTCATGGCGCGCAGCTTTGGCCCCGCCGCCTCGCGCCCATGGGCAAGTACGGCGGCGAAATCCAGGCCGGCAGAGTCGATCACGGCAACGGGCTCGCCGGTTGCGGCATCGCGCAGGGTCTGGCCCTGGCCGCTGCCCGGGGTCCAGCGTCCGCAGACATAGCTTTCAAGACGGCGCGGGTTGGTCATGGCGTTTCCTTAAGTCATTCGTCAAAGGGCCAGGGCCGCGCAGTCACCTTGTGGCGGACAGGCGGCCCAGGCCGGTTACAGGCCGAAAGCGGCCAGATGTTCAGAGGCCAGCGCCTCCCATCGCGACAGCAGCGCCGCGTTGGGACTGTGGCGCAGGCCAAAGCGCGCCAAAGTGTCATAGCGGTCCGATTGCGTCAGGCCGAATCCTGCAGCCACCCGGGGCCGCCAATAGGCGACGGCGGCACGCGCTTCGGCGCGCCCCTCTTCGGTCGCGGCAATCTGGGCCAGACCCTCCAGCCCCAGTTCGGCATGACGCGCCTCACGCGGGGCGATTTCGCGAAAGACCTCGGCCAGCGGACCATATGAGACCCGGGTCAGTTCGGTCATCTGCACGCCGGTCGCCAGACCCTGCAGCACATTCATCACCACCGCATCGGTCCAGCCAGTGATCGGATAGTGAAAGACTGACAGCCGCATATCGCCCGGGCGGCGGGCCGCGCCCAGATCGGCCTCGCGCGGGACCCGGGCGGACCAGTCATGACTGGCCTGATAGCGCGCCATATCGGTACCAAAATCGCCCATCACCCGCAGAACCCGTTCGGCATGATCGGCTTTTTCAAGGGTGATGCGGCTGGCAGCGATGCGCTCTTTGATGCCGGGGGCAAAGTTGATCGCATTGGCAAACCCGGCAGAGGCAGCCAGTTCGCTGTCCACAAAAGACGACATCAGCCGCAAAAGCTCGCCGCGATAACGGGGCGGGACGTTGCCCGGTGCGGTCATGATGCCGCCCTGGGCAAGGTAGTCCTCGATATTCATGGTGTCGGACATTGTTTCCTCCCTGCCCTGCGGATCATTCGTCGTAGCTGACGACGACGCGGTCGCTGATCGGGTGGGCCTGACAGCTAAGGACATAGCCGGCGCGGACCTCGTAATCCTCAAGCGCGTGGTTCACCATCATCTCGACCTCGCCCTCAAGCACTTTGCAGCGGCAGGTCGAACAGACGCCGGCCTTGCAGGAATAGGGCGCGTCCATGTCATTGGCGAGCGCGGCGTCCAGGATCGTCTCGCCCTCGCGCGCGATCTGGAAACTGCGCGTCACCCCGTCGAGCGTCACCGTCCCCGCGACACCGTTGCCATCGGCACCCGAGGCCCCGCGCGACACCACCCGCGCCTTGGCCCGGCCCGGCTGGCTGCTGGCAAAAAGCTCGAACCTGATCTGATCGTCCCGCAGACCATGGTCGCGCAGCGAGGCGGCAACGGTCAGCATCATCCCCTCTGGCCCGCAGATGAACGCGGTGTCCAGCGCCTTGGGGTCGATCCAGTGCCTGAACAGCGCCGCCATCTTTTCGGCATCAATACGACCCGAGAACAGCTCGATCTCTTGCGATTCGGCCTTAAGCACATGCAGCACCGACAACCGGCCCAGATAGAGGTTCTTGAGATCCTCCAGCTCCTCGCGGAACATGATCGAGCTGGCCTGACGGTTGGCATAGATCAGCGTGAACTGCGATTTCGGTTCGCGCGCCAGCACCGTCTTGATGATCGACAGGATCGGCGTGATGCCCGAACCCGCAGCGACGGCGAGGTAGCTGCGCTCGGCCACGGGGTTCAGTTCGGTATTGAACTTGCCCATCGGCGGCATCGCCTCGATTTCGACGCCGGGGACCAGATTCTCATTCGCCCAGGTGCTGAAGGCGCCGCCTTCGACGCGCTTGATCCCGACCTTCAGGCAGCCGTCGTCAACGCCGGCACAGATCGAATAACTGCGGCGCAGCTCTTCGCCATCAAAATCGCGGCGAAAGGTCAGGTATTGGCCCTGAACAAAACCGAACAGCGCACGATCCTCATCACGTGGCGCCAGGGTGACGACCACCGCGTCGCGCGTTTCGCGGCGCACGTCGGTGACCTTCAGCGGATGGAAGCGTGCCATGGGGGTATCCTTCCTGAAGCGGGGCGCATTCTCAGATGCATTTGAAATAGTCAAAGGGTTCCAGACAGTCCTTGCAGCGATAGCTCGCCTTGCAGGGGGTCGAGCCGAACTGGCTGATCCTTTCAGTATGGGTCGAGCCGCAGCGCGGGCAGGCGATCTTGAGGTTCGTGCCGGTCATCCGGGCGATGCGCCCGGCCAGTACCCCATCCGCCGCCGTCCCGTCCACGGGCGGTGCAATGCCATAGGCGCGCAGCTTTTCCCGGCCCTCGGGGCTGATCCAGTCGGTGGTCCAGGGCGGGGTAAGCTGGCGTTCCAGCCGCAGCTTTTCGATGCCGTGGCGGCGCAGCGCGGTTTCGATATCCAGGTTGATGACACTGGTCGCGGGGCAGCCGGAATAGGTCGGCGTGACCCGGACGACCAGCGTATCGCCCTGCCATTCCACGCCGCGGATAATGCCCAGATCAGTCAGGCTGATCACCGGGATTTCCGGGTCAGGCACCTCCGAGAGCCAGCCCCAGACCTCTTCGACGCCGGGTTGGGTCTGCGCGGCCATGGGCTTACCAGCTTGCACCGGGATAGGCGCGCTGCAGGAACTGCATCTCGGACAGGATATAGCCCAGATGCTCGGTGTGGATGCCCTGTTTGCCACCTTTATGGGCGAAACTGCCTTCGGGGATCTGCAAGGTCGCCTCGGTCAGCACGTGCTGTAGCGTCTGATCCCATGCCGCACGCAGGCTGGAGGGATCGGGCGCAATGCCACGCGCCGCCACTTCGGCATCCTTGGCATCACCGATGAACATCTCGCCCGCATAAGACCACAGATCATCAAGCGCCTCTTGCATGCGGCGGTGGCTTTCCTCGGTCCCATCGCCAAGCCGCACGACCAGATCGGAAGAGCGTTCGAGGTGATAGGCCACCTCCTTGCCCGCCTTGGCCGCGATTTCGGCGACACGCGGATCGGACGATGCCGCAAGTGCCTTGAGCAGTTCATGATGCCAGGCGTCGAACAGGAACTGACGCATCAGCGTATGGCCGAAATCGCCGTTCGGACGCTCGCAGATCAGCAGGTTACGAAAATCCCAGGCGTCCCGCAGATAGGCCAGATCGTCAGCCGAGCGGCCCTTGCCCTCGACCTCGCCGGCAAGGCTCAGCCACAGCTGGGTCTGGCCGATCAGGTCCAGCGCCACGTTCGCCAGCGCGATATCCTCTTCCAGCGCCGGAGAGTGGCCGCACCATTCCGAGATGCGGTGGCCAAGGATCAGCGTGCTGTCGCCAAGGCGTAGCAGCATCTCGGAAAAGGCCTCCTGCCCGGCGTCGGGCTGGGGTACCGCAGGATGGGCCGAGGCAGTCTGCGCCGCCTCTCGCGCCAGATCCGCCACATTGGGCGTGGTCATATCGGGCAGCGACGGCATCACATATGCCCCACTTCTTCGGGGATGTCGAAAAAGGTCGGGTGGCGATAGACCTTGCTGTTCGAGGGCTCGAACAGCGGCCCCTTGTCCGAGGGGCTGGAGGCGGTGATCTCGGACGAACGCACCACCCAGATCGAAACCCCCTCGTTGCGGCGGGTATAGACGTCGCGGGCGTTCATGATCGCCATTTCGGCGTCAGGCGCATGCAGACTGCCGACGTGGCGGTGGTTCAGCCCGTGCTGGCCCCGGATGAAGACCTCCCAGAGCGGCCATTCCTTGGACATTGTTCTCTCCCTAAATCTGGCTTGCGCGCATTGCTGGCCAAAGGGCCGGTTACTCGGCGGCGACGGGCGCGCGGCGCGCGGCCTGTTTCTCGGCATGGGCCATCAGCCCCTCGCGGAACCATGCGCCATCCTCCCAGGCCCTGACCCGGGCGCCCAGCCGGTCCTTGTTGCAGGGGCCGTTGCCGGCGATGACCTCAAAAAACTCGGACCAGTCCGGCTCGCTGAAGTCATAGCCGCCCTTGTCCTCGTTCCACTTCAGATCGGGGTCGGGGACGGTCAGGCCCAGATATTCCGCCTGCGGCACGGTCTGATCGACGAATTTCTGCCGCAGTTCGTCATTGGTGTTGATCTTGATCTTCCACGCCATGGACTGGGCCGAATGCACCGAGTCCTTGTCCGAGGGACCAAACATCATCAGCGCCGGATACCAGAAGCGGTTCAGCGCATCCTGCGCCATCCGCTTTTGTTCGGGCGTACCCTGCGCCATCTTCATCATGATGGCGTAGCCCTGGCGCTGGTGAAAGGATTCCTCTTTGCAGATACGGATCATCGCACGGGAATAAGGACCAAAAGAGGTGCGTTGCAGCGGCACCTGGTTCATGATCGCCGCGCCATCAACCAGCCAGCCCACCGCGCCAATATCGGCCCAGGTCAGGGTCGGATAGTTAAAGATCGAGGAGTATTTCATCTTACCGGCGTGCAAAAGCTCCATCAGCTCGTCACGCGACACGCCCAGCGTCTCGGCCGCCGAATAAAGATAAAGCCCGTGCCCGGCCTCGTCCTGCACCTTGGCCAGCAGGATCGCCTTGCGTTCCAGCGTGGGCGCGCGGGTGATCCAGTTCCCTTCGGGCAGCTGGCCGACGATCTCACTATGCGCGTGCTGGCCGATCTGGCGGATCAGGGTCTTGCGATACCCCTCGGGCATCCACTCCTTGGGCTCGATCTTTTCGCCGCGGTCAATGCGTTCCTGAAAGGCGATCTCCTCGGGGGACATCTCCTCGCGGGCTTTCATCCCTTCGGATTTGACAAGCTGGGCATACATGCTGGTTTCTCCCCCTTGGTCACACGCGTTCGATAATGACGGCGATGCCCTGTCCGACACCGATGCACATGGTGCAAAGCGCATAGCGCCCGCCCGTGCGATGCAGATGATACATCGCCGTCGTCACAAGCCGGGCCCCCGACATGCCAAGCGGATGGCCTATCGCGATGGCACCGCCGTTCGGGTTCACATGGGCAGCGTCATCGGGCAGACCAAGATCCCGCAGCGTTGCCAGCGCCTGACTGGCGAAGGCCTCGTTCAATTCTATCACATCCATCTGGTCGATGGTCAGTCCCGCGCGCGCCAGCACCTTTTTCGCTGCCGGAGCTGGTCCGATACCCATGATGCGCGGCTCAACACCTGCAGCCGCCATGGCGACGATGCGCGCCCTGGGCGTCAGCCCATGCCGCTCTGCCGCAGCACCCGACAGGATCGCCAGCGCCGCAGCGCCGTCATTCACGCCCGAGGCATTGCCGGCCGTCACTGTCAGATCAGGTCCGTTGACGCCTTTAAGCCTGGCCAGCGTCTCGGCCGTGGTGCCGGGGCGCGGATGTTCGTCAGTGTCAAAGACGACCGGCTCACCCTTTTTCTGCGGGATAGTGACGGGAATAATCTCATCGCGGAAGGCACCTGCCTTTTGCGCGGCCTCCCAACGGGCCTGGCTGCGCGCGGCAAAGGCGTCCTGATCCTCGCGGCTGATGCCGAAATCGGCCGCGACATTATCGGCAGTCTGCGGCATCGAGTCGGTGCCAAACTGCGCCTTCATCCTGGGGTTCACAAAGCGCCAGCCGATGGTCGTGTCATAGACCGCATTGCTGCGCGAAAAAGCGGTTTCCGCCTTGGGCATCACAAAGGGGGCGCGGGTCATGCTTTCGACGCCGCCAGCAATGACGAAATCGCAAGCGCCCGCCTTGATCGCCCGCGCGGCCATACCGACCGCATCCATCCCCGAGCCGCAAAGCCGGTTCACCGTGGTCGCCGGTACGCCGACGGGCATCCCCGACAGCAGGACCGCCATACGCGCGACGTTGCGGTTATCTTCACCCGCCTGGTTGGCACAGCCAAAGATCAGGTCATCAACCGCCGACCAGTCCACGCCCGGATTGCGCTCCATCAGCGCTTTCAGCGGCAGCGCGGCCAGATCATCAGCCCGAACCGAGGCCAGCGCCCCGCCATAGCGGCCAATCGGCGTGCGCACCGCATCACAGATGAAGGCGTCCTGCATGCTCTCTCCCATTTTCACGAAAGACCGGCGATTCTCCAATTCGCCGACCGATTGGTCAGTTTATACACCCCAAAACATCACAAAGAAAGAGGTTTATTGGAGAATCGTGTAATGTTTCTGGGCGGGAAAAAATATTATTCCGGATCATGCACTTACACCTGACAGGTCGTTAAGACGCGCCTCGGTTTCAGTGGTCTGAGCGGACAGAAAGCCCTCGCTGCCCTCAAAATGGGTGCCGATCCAGCGCTCGGCCGCCGGGGTAAGTTGACGATAAAGGCTGCGAAACAGCGCCCGCGCCTCTTGTCCCTTCCAGTCGGGGGGCAAGGCGGCTTGCGGTAAGCGCGGATCGCGCAACAACACGCCGCGATAGTCATGGACCAACAGCAGTCGCGCGATCAGGGCCATCTCATCCGAAAGCGTTGCGGCAGCCTTGGCCAAGGGCGCGAAACGGGCAAGCAGGTCCCGATAACGCTGATGCAGCGACGAGAGGTCCCAAAAGCGGCCCAGCCCCTCAAGCTCTGACGGATCGGCGGCGCGAAACAGCAGCGCGCCCTCGGGCACCGGCTGGCCGCGGTCGGGACGGACGAACACCGCCCCGCCCATATGGCCCATGCGCTGACGGCGGGCCTCATCCTCGCCCAGATCGGGGGCATAGAGGATCTGCCAGCCCTGCGGCGGCACCTCGGGCCGATAAAGCAGCCCGGCAGCCTGATCAAATTCGCGCTGTGCCGAGGCATCCAGCCGGTAATAGCTGCGCCGTCCCATCCGCTCGCCTCGCAACCGATGGGCGGCGACCAGACGTGAAACAGCGGTGCGCACCAATGATTCGCTGATGCCGACCCGGTCGCAAACCTCGATCAGCGTGCCGGTCCACAGCACACCACCGCGCGGCACCACCACATCGCCATAGACGGTGACGATGAACCCCGCCGAGCGCAGGGCCATCCCCTCAAGAATATTGTCAATCAGCCGCCGTTCGGCCGCCCCGTCCTGCCGCATGTTTCCCCGCTGTCTGCCATTGGCGCCATAGAAGCCGGGAAACGGCGCAGGCGCAATGCGGCTTGTCCCTGCCGACCGGCGCCCATGTCAGCTGCCTTTACCGTTTGCAGCGGATTTCAGCGCGGGATATGGATCGGGCGATGCACGAACCTTTGCTTTCCCCGCCCGCTTTCTTGTCCCGCCCGGGCCTGCCGGGTGCATCCTGACATGGCGGATGCGATGTTCGGGCTTGACGCCTTTCATTTCTGGATCGCTGTGGCGATCACGCTGTTTTCCGGCTTTGTCAAAGGGGCGATCGGCTTTGCCATGCCGATGATCATGCTGGCGGCGCTCGGCTCATTTTTACCGGCCCAGCAGGCGGTGGCGGCGGTGATCCTGCCGGTGCTGATCACCAATATACGGCAGGCGCTGCGCCAGGGCTGGGGACCGGCATGGCAGACGACTGTGGCCTGGCGCTGGCATGTCGGCATGGTGGTGCTGTTCATTCCCATCAGTGCGTTTTTCGCCACCCGCATCCCGCAATGGCTGATGTATGCGCTTATCGGTCTGCCGATCACCGCCTTTGCCCTGTGGCAGATCATGGGCCGCAGCCTTGCCCTGCCGGTGCATCATCGCCGCGTGATGGAGATCGTGACCGGCGCAATCGGCGGCCTTATCGGCGGGATTTCGGGCATCTGGGGACCGCCTTTGCTGGTCCTGCTTTTGTCGCTGCATGTCCCCAAGGACGAACAGATGCGCGCGCAGGGGGTGGTGTTCTTTATCGGTGCGATCGCGTTGACGGGCGCGCATCTGCAATCTGGGCTTTTGAATGCGCAGACCCTGCCCTTTTCCGCCATTCTGGTCATCCCGGCGCTGATTGGCATGTGGCTGGGCTATCTGGCACATGACCGGCTGGACGTGAATCAGTTCCGCCGCTGGACGCTGATCCTTCTGGTGCTGACCGGGGCAAACCTGCTGCGGCGCGCGCTGGAGCTTGCAGGCCCGGCGATGTAACCACAGTCCAAAAGCGAAAGGCCCCGCCATGACGACGATCCCCGATCCCGCCCGTTTGACCGCCGACCTGATCCGCTGTCCCTCGGTCACGCCTGATGAGGGCGGCGCGCTGACCCTTTTGGCCGGGGTGTTGAGCAAGGCAGGTTTCACCTGCCAGCGGGTGGATCGTGAGGGGGTGCCAAACCTTTTTGCCCGCTGGGGAAAAAAGGGCGCGGCGCGCAGCTTTGGCTTTAACGGTCACACTGATGTGGTGCCTCCGGGCGATCTGGCCAGCTGGACCCACCCGCCGTTTTCCGGACACGAAGAGGATGGCTGGATCTGGGGGCGGGGCGCCACCGACATGAAATCGGGCGTTGCGGCCTTTGCCGCCGCCGCCATCGCCTTTGTGACCCAAACCCCGCCCAAGGACGGGTCGATTATCCTGACGATCACCGGCGATGAAGAAGGACCGGGCAGGCACGGCACCCGTGCGCTGCTCGACTGGATGCAGGCCAATGATGAACGCATGGACGTCTGCATCGTCGGCGAACCCTCGAACCCCGACCGTATGGGCGAGATGATCAAAATCGGCAGACGAGGCTCGATGACCCTGCGGATCGAGGCGCAAGGCGTTCAGGGCCACGCCGCCTATCCCCATCGCGCCCGCAACCCGATCCACGCGCTGGTGCGGCTGCTGCATGGGCTGACTTCGACACCGCTTGATCACGGGACCGAGCATTTCGATCCTTCGGGCCTTCAGGTTACGACGGTCGATTGCGGCAACCCGGCCTCGAACGTGATCCCCGAACGGGCGCAGGCGACGATCAACATCCGCTTCAACGACGCCCATGACTCGGGCAGCCTTGACAGGATGATCCGCGCGCGGGCCGAGGCGATTTCGGCCGAGACCGGCATCAGCTTTGCCATCTCGGCCGAGGTGTCGGGCGAAAGCTTCCTGACCCGGCCCGGCCCCTTTGTCGATCTGGTCACGGGTGTCGTGCGCGAGGAAACCGGGATTGATCCGGTGCTGTCCACCTCGGGCGGCACCTCGGATGCGCGGTTCATAAAAGATCACTGTCCGGTCCTTGAATTCGGACTGGTCGGACATTTCATGCATCAGGTTGATGAACGTGTCCCCGCCGATCAGGTACGCCAGCTTGCCCGTATCTATCGCCGTGTTCTGGAGAGCTATTTCTCATGATCGAAAAGACCACCGATCTTGACACCTGTCGCGACATCCGCCGCGAAGTCTTTATCCTCGAACAGAACGTGTCCGAAGATGAAGAGTGGGACGGGCGCGACGACGAGGCGCTACACCTGCTTGCCCGCGATGCACAGAACCGCGCAATTGGCACCGCCCGCATCCTGATCGAGGGAAAGACCGGCAAGATCGGCCGCGTCGCGGTGCGGAAATCTGCCCGCGGCACAGGGATAGGCGCGGCACTGATCCGCGCGGCGCTTGAGGAATTGCGCACACTGCCCGGCATTACTCGCGCCAAGCTGGGCGCCCAGACCCATGCCATCGGCTTTTACGAAAAGCTGGGCTTTGTCGCCTATGGGCCGGAATATGATGACGCCGGCATTCCCCATCGGGACATGGTTCTGGATCTGGAATGATCCGGCCCGAGCTAGCCGAAAAACTGCGCCCCTGGGCCGAAACCGGCGCTGCGCTGCTTGCCACCGCCTTTGGTCTCTGGGTCTTTTCGTTGGGCGGGTGGCTCTTTTGGCCCTTGGGCGCGGTATTGGCGGGGGCTTCGGCTCTTTGGGCGCTCGATGCGCGGCGCCGAATGCGTTTTCGTCATGCCACGCTGGGACCCGGCGTGGTCGAGCTTGACGAAGGCGCGATCCGTTACATGTCCCCCAACCCGCTGCTCGGTGGCGAAATAGCACTGCGCGAACTGAACGAGATCCGGCTGACCCGTCTGAGCAGCCGCCTGCACTGGCGGCTGAAAAGCGCGGATGGGCAGGCGCTGCTGATCCCGGTCGATGCAGCCGGGGCCGAAGATCTGGCCGGTGCCTTCTCGACCCTGCCGGGGATCGAGATGGGCCGGCTTGCTGCCGCGCTCGGGCCGGAAAGTCCAACAATCCAGACCGTTTGGACGAGGCCGGCTCGCACCCGCTTGACTTGAGACGCGGCACTTGCCACCTGTGACACGCAAAGGCAAACGAGAGGCCACCGATGTCCATTCCCCAACAGGGCGGCGGCCCGATCGAACACACCGCACAATTGGCCGAATATATCGCCTCGGGTGAAAAGCCGCGCGAGAAATGGCGCATCGGCACCGAGCATGAAAAATTCGGCTACCGCCATTCCGACCATATGCCCCTGCCCTATGAGGCCCCGGCAGGACAGCCCTCTGTCAAAGCCATGCTGGAGGGGTTGCAGGCGCGCTTTGGCTGGACCCCGGTACTTGAGGCGGACAACATCATCGGGCTGGAGCGTAACGGCGCCAATATCAGCCTGGAACCGGGCGGGCAGCTTGAGCTGTCGGGCGCGCCCCTGGAAACCATTCACCAGACCTGTGACGAGGTGAACCAGCACCTGGCCGAGGTCAAAAGCGTCGCCGACGATCTGGGCGCGGGCTTTATTGGTCTGGGCACAGCCCCGATCTGGTCCCAGGAACAGATGCCGATGATGCCCAAGGGCCGCTACCGGCTGATGACCGACTATATGGGACGGGTCGGGACTCTTGGTACGCAGATGATGTATCGCACCTGCACCGTGCAGGTGAACCTCGATTTCGCATCCGAGGCCGATATGGTGCAGAAACTGCGTGTGGCGCTGGCGCTGCAACCCGTCGCCAATGCGCTTTTCGCCAATTCGCCTTTCCTCGACGGCAAGCCGAACGGCTGGAAAAGCTGGCGTGCGCATATCTGGCAAAACCTGGATGATGCCCGCACCGGGCTTTTGCCCTTCGTCTTTGAGGACGGGTTCGGCTATGAACGCTGGGTCGATTACGTTCTGGATGTGCCGATGTATTTCGTCTATCGCGACGGCAAATATATCGACGCGCTGGGGCAGAGCTTCCGCGACTTTTTGCAAGGCCGTCTGCCAGCACTGCCGGGCGAGATCCCGACGCTGTCGGATTGGGCCGACCACCTGACCACCGTCTTTCCCGAAGCCCGGGTCAAGAAGTTCATCGAGATGCGCGGCGCCGATGGCGGTCCGTGGCGGCGGCTTTGCGCCCTGCCCGCACTATGGGTTGGGCTGATCTATGACCAGACGGCACTGGACGCGGCCTGGGATCTGGTCAAGGGCTGGGATCATGAAACGCGCGAGGCATGGCGGCGCGGCGCGGGCGTTCACGCGCTTGATGCCGAGGTGAACGGCACCCGGATGCGCGATCTTGCCCGCGAGGTGCTGAACATCGCCGAAGCAGGGCTTAAGGCGCGGGCACGGGCCGGTTCGGGCGGGCTGGTGCCGGATGAGACGCATTTCCTTAACACGCTCAAGGAAAGCGTCGAGAACGGCAAGGTCCAGGCCGATGAGCTGCTTGAGAAATATCACGGCGAATGGGCGGGCGATCTGAACCGCATCTACGCCGAATATTCCTACTGAGCCGATCTTCGTAAAAAAGAAGGGGCCGGGGTTTTCCCGGTCCTTTTGCATTGCTTGACCGTCGCCTCAGGCCTGCGGCTCACGCGGCTCGTTGCGGTTTTGCATGAACTGGTCGAACTCGGCCTTGTCCTTGGCCTCGCGCAGCTTCTGCAGAAAGTCCAGAAACTCGCGGTGTTCGTCCTCAAGCCGCTTCAGCGTTTCCTCGCGATAGGCGTCAAAGGCGCTATTGCCGGTCGGCGCAGAGAAACCGTGACGATAGCTGCGGGCAGAGTGGTGGCGATGGCGGCAGGAAAACATCCGTTTGCTCCAGATCATGTAACCCAGGATAGCCAGGCCCAGGGGCCAGCAGGCGACAAAGGCCAGGATCATTGCAGCGATCCAGGCGCCCTTTCCGCGCTCGTCCAGCCAGTCCCGGACGCCGGCGAGCACTGCCCCGATCCGGTCGAAGACAGAAGGGCGCGGGGCTATGTAGGTGTTCATTGCGGTCCCTTTCCAATGTAAATGTTAATTACATTTACATAGATGGCGCGCAACGAGCCCCGGTCAAGACTTTCGGCTAATTTTTTTCACTCAGGGATGACGCCCAGACCGCGCAGATAGATCAGCGCCCCGCTTTCCAGCATATCCGCAGGCGCAACGGGCGAACGTGAGCCGGGCTTGCCCCGGCCAAACAGCTCGACCACGCCGTGGCTCAGCGCCCAGATATGATCGGCGACCATGCCGGGCGGTGGGCGGCGACCCTCGGGCAGCTGACGAAACAAAACCTCGGCACCACGCACCAGCATCCCACGCGCACGCTCGGACGCCTGCGCCAGTCCGGCATTACCCGCAATCGAGATACCGGATTCGAACATGGCGATGTAAAAGCCGCGCCTTTCAGCGGCAAAGCTCAGATAGGCCTGCCCCATGCGCAGAAAGGCAGTCAGCGGCGTCGGCCTGCCATTGTCGAAAGCATCGTCCAGACGTTCCGAGAACTCATCGAACCCTTGCCGCGCAACCTCTTCCAGCAATTCGTCACGGCCAGAGAAATGGCGATAGGGCGCGGCGGCACTGACACCGGCCAGACGCGCAGCTTCGGCCAGAGTAAAGGCCTGCGGGCCCTTCTCTTCGATCAGCTGTACCGTGGCCTCGACAAGGGCCTGACGCAGATTGCCGTGATGGTAGGACGCGCGGGCCATGTCCGGCCCTTACATGCCTTCGCCGAAGTAATCCTCGACAAGGGCGGTCAGCGCATCGGCAAGCTCTTTCGCCTGTGCGCCGGTTGTCGTGACGCGAATGGCACTGCCGCGCGGAGCGGCCAGCATCAAAAGGCCCATGATCGAATCGCCTGCAACCGACATCCCGTCTTTTTCGACGGTCGCCCGTGCATCAAAACGCTCAACCGTCTCGACGAATTTTGCGCTGGCCCTGGCGTGAAGGCCCTTTTCGTTGATGATCGCCAGTTCGCGGGTAATCGCCCCGTTGGTCATATCATTCATGAAAAGGCACGTTTCGGGATGGGCAGCACATCGGCGGGCACGACGTCATAGCTGTTAATATACTTGCGGCCCGCATCCTTGGCCAGCGACACCGCATCGGCGACCGGCAACTTGCGCGACTTGGCCAGCTTGACCAGCATGGGCAGATTGGCCCCATAAAGAATGGCCCGGTTGCGCGCCGCACAAGCCATCAGCGACAGGTTCGAAGGCGAGCCGCCGAACAGGTCCGTCACCACGACCACGCCGTCGCCCGCATCCACCGCGTCGGCAGCGGCACATATTTCGGCCTGCTTTTCGCCACGGTCATGGTTTTCCTCGATCGCCACGGCCCTGATTCCGGTCTGGGGCCCCACAACATGTTCGACCGCCGAGAGATATTCCCGGGCCAGGCCCCCATGCGCCACGATGACAATCCCTATCAATTCGCCTCACCACGCACAGCCGTCAACCCTGCGCCCGGGCCGTGCGAGAGGCCAAAACCTGGCCATCATCCCAAGGTGCCGGCGCCTTTTCACGGCGTTCAAGTTCCCGATGTCTAATTGACACCTGCCAGCCTGCTTTCGCAAGCGCATCTGCCATTTTTTCCGCCATTGTGACAGAACGGTGTCGCCCCCCTGTGCAACCAAAGCCGATTGCCAGATGGGCTTTACCTTCCTCAAGATGGGCAGGCAGGGTAAAAAGTGCAAGATCACGGACGCGACGGAAGAATTCGTCGAATCGCGGATCGGCCATCACATAGTCCTGAACAGGCGCATCACGCCCGTCCAGAGGTCGCAATTCCGGCTTCCAATGCGGGTTCGACAGAAAGCGACAGTCAAACATCATGTCGACGCCGCGCGGCACGCCCCGCTTGTAAGAAAATGACTGGACCGAGACGGTCAGCCTGCGCCCCGGCTCGGTCTCGAACCAGCGCGACAGCTCGGCCTTGAGATCATGCGGCGACAGCTCTGATGTATCGACCAGCACATCGGCGCGCGCCCGGATCGGGGCAAGCATGTCACGTTCAGCCACAATCGCTTCCAGCGGCGAGCCCTCAAGCCGCAGCGGATGGCGGCGGCGGGTCTCATTAAAGCGGCGCAGAAGCTGTTCGGTCGAACAGTCCAGAAACAGTACTTCGGGCGCATATTCGGGCAGCCGGGTCAGCCGGTCGATCAACTCGATAAGGTTTGAGACCGAAAAGTCGCGGTTGCGCACATCCAGCCCCAGCGCCAGGGGCACAGGCCGCGTCGGGCCATCCAGCAGCCGGGGCACCAGCGACAGCGGCAGGTTGTCGATGGCCTCGTAGCCCAGATCCTCAAGCACGTTGATCGCGGTCGAGCGCCCGGCACCCGACGGGCCGGTGATCAGTACCAGCCGTTGCGCTTCTTCTTCATGGGTCTCGGTGGGGCTGTTGGCCTCCGGCATCGCTTGGCTCTTACCTCCCGTGCATATCCGTATCGGCCCTGCCGGCGATAAGATATTGCAGCAGCATCGGCGCAAGATGGACCTGCCCCGCGCCAAGGACAAGAGGCAAGCGGCAATCCATCAGCTCAATGTGGCGATCGGGCGGCAGGCGGTCGGGCTCGGGCCGCTCAAGATCCACCGCCAGTGCCAGTTCGACCGGGCCATGGGCCTGCGCATTCAGGATACCGACCCCGCGCGCCTCGATCCGGCCACGAATCGAATCGGGGGCATCGGCGATGATCCGGCCCTGCCGGACGTTCAGAATGGTGCGGTCATCGGCAACCAGCGCCGCGCCAAATGCCATCAACTCAAGCGCGAGCGTCGATTTTCCAGACCCCGAGGGGCCAAGGATCAGCAGCCCCCTGCCGGAATGGGCGATGCAGGACGCATGCAGGATCATCGCGGGCACCTCATTCGTCGGGGGCGAATCACCCCGGTTTTCGCGCGTGGACGGCTTGGCTTTGTGACGTTTTCTTATGGACAACTCTACGGCCGGGCAAATGATTGCGCTAACCTTTCCTGATTGCGCTAACCCTGTCCATAACTGCACTTTCGCCGGGGAAATGCCGTGTTATAGGACGCGCAACGGCCGGTTGCCGGCCCGGAATTAAGCAGGAGCACAGGTGCCATGACCGAACCGCGCGTCAATCCGAATTGCCGTCTCGAAGACCAGGGAATCACGGGGCTCGGCAAAGTCCACTACAACCTGCTCGAACCGGCGCTGATCGAAGCTGCGATCCAGCACGGCGAAGGCAGGCTGGGTCTGGGCGGCACGTTCCTTGTCTCGACCGGCGCCCATACAGGCCGCTCGCCCAAGGACAAACATGTCGTGCGCACCCCTTCGGTCGAAAACACCATCTGGTGGGAAAACAACCGCCCGATGGAGCCCGAGGCCTTTGACCGCCTGCACGCCGATATGCTTGAGCATATGAAGGGCAAGGAATACTACGTTCAGGACCTCTACGGCGGCGCGGATCCTGCCCTGCGCCTTGACGTGCGGGTCGTGACCGAACTGGCCTGGCACGGGCTTTTCATCCGCCATCTTCTGCGCCGCCCCGAACTGGCCGAGCTTGCAAGCTTTGTGCCCGAGTTCACCATCATCAACTGCCCCAGCTTCAAGGCGGATCCGGCGAAACACGGCTGCCGCTCGGAAACGGTGATCGCGCTGAACTTCGACAAGAAGCTGATCCTGATCGGCAACACCGCCTATGCCGGCGAAAACAAAAAGTCGGTCTTTACCCTGCTGAACTACATCCTGCCGGAAAAAGGCGTGATGCCGATGCATTGCTCGGCCAACCACGCGATCGGCAATCCCGATGACTCGGCCATCTTCTTCGGCCTGTCGGGCACCGGCAAGACCACGCTGTCGGCCGATCCCTCGCGCACGCTGATCGGCGATGACGAGCACGGCTGGTCCGACCACGGCATCTTTAACTTCGAGGGCGGCTGCTACGCCAAGACGATCAACCTGTCGGCCGAGGCCGAGCCCGAGATCTATGCCACCTGCTCGAAATTCGGCACCGTGATCGAAAACATGGTCTTTGATCCGGACACGCTGGAGTTGGACTTCGAGGATAACTCGATCACCGACAACATGCGCTGCGCCTATCCGCTGGACTATATCTCGAACGCCTCGGCAAGCTCGCTGGGTGGTCAGCCCAGGAACGTGATCATGCTGACCTGCGACGCCTATGGCGTGCTGCCGCCGATCGCGCGGCTGACCCCGGCGCAGGCGATGTATCACTTCCTGTCGGGCTTTACCTCCAAGACCCCGGGCACCGAGGTCGGTGTGACCGAACCGACCCCGACCTTCTCGACCTGCTTCGGCGCGCCCTTCATGCCGCGCCGCCCCGAGGTCTATGGCAAGCTGCTGCAGGAAAAAATCGCCAAGACCGGCGCAACCTGCTGGCTGGTCAACACCGGCTGGACCGGCGGCGCTTTCGGCACCGGCAAGCGCATGCCGATCAAGGCTACCCGTGCCCTGCTGACCGCTGCGCTGGACGGTTCGCTGAACAATGCCGAATTCCGCAAGGACCCGAATTTCGGCTTCGAAGTTCCGGTCTCGGTCCCGGGCGTCGAGGACAAGCTGCTTGATCCGCGCCAGACCTGGACCGATCCTGCGGCCTATGATGCCCAGGCACGCAAACTGGTCAGCATGTTCAGCGACAACTTTGCCCAATACGCCGACAAGATCGACGACGACGTTCGCGCCGCCGCCATCGGCTGAACACTGACGGCGAAAGTCTGACAGGGAAAACAACAAGGGGCGGTCCACCGGGCCGCCCCATTCATTATCAGATCGCTGCGAGGTCTGGCGCGTTTCAGCGCTGGCGGCGGACGCGGCGGCGTTTTTGCGCGCGCTTGATTTCAGCCAGCCGGGCCTGGGTCGCACGCTTGCGTATCGGCCCTTTGCCTGCGCCGCGACGGCCGCTTTGCGGCAGCGGCCGACCCTCGACCTCCAGCAACTCAAGCATCAGACCGCCGGTCACCGGCACCGCCTCGGAAAGCCGGACGGTGACCCGCTGACCAATACCGATCTCCAGCCCCGTCTCTGACCCCATGAGCACCTGCGCATCGGGGTCATAATGGAAATACTCTCGCCCGATCTCGCGGATCGGCAAAAGCCCGTCCGCCCCGGTTTCGTCCAGCCGTACGAAAGCGCCGAACCGCTGCACGCCACTGACCCGACCGGTAAACTCGGCCCCCACCCGATCAGCCAGATAGGCCGCAAGATAGCGGTCAGTTGTATCCCGCTCGGCCGCCATCGAGCGGCGCTCGGTTTCCGAGATATGTTGCGCTGTCTCGGACAGTCGCTCGATATCCTGCGGCGACAGCCCGTCAGCGCCCCATTTATGGCCGGTGATCAGTGCGCGATGCACGATCAGGTCCGAATAGCGACGGATGGGAGAGGTGAAATGCGCATAGGATCGCAGCGCCAGTCCAAAGTGACCAAAATTCTCGGGGTGGTAATAGGCCTGCTGCATGGAACGCAGCGCGGTCATATTGATCAGCTCATCGAACTCTGATCCCTCGGCCTGTTCCAGCAGCCGGTTCAGATGCCGGGTCTGCAGGACCTGTCCACGTGCAAGGGTAAAGCCCGAAGCCTCGGCCACCTCGCGCAGCGCATCAAGCTTTTCCACCGTCGGCTCTTCGTGCACGCGATAAAGCAGCGGACGGCGCAGACGCTCAAGCTCTTCGGCGGCGGCGACATTGGCCAGCACCATGAATTCCTCGATCAGCCGGTGCGCGTCAAAACGTTCGCGGAAGTTGACCGATTTGACACGCCCGTCAGCAGTCAGCTCGATCCGACGCTCGGGCAGGTCAAGTTCCAGCGGCTGGCGACGCTCACGCGCGGCCTTCAGCAGCGCATAGGCAGCCCAAAGCGGGCGGATCACACTGTCGATCAGCGGGCCGGTCTGCTCATCAGGGTTGCCGTCCGCCGCTGCCTGCGCCTGCTCATAGCTAAGGCTCGCGGCCGAACGGATCATGCCGCGATGAAAACTGTGGCTGACCTTGTTGCCCTGCGCATCCAGCCGCATACGCACGGCGATCACCGGCCGGTCAATGCCTTCATGCAGCGAACAAAGATCCCCTGAAAGGACGTCGGGCAGCATCGGCACCACCCGGTCAGGGAAATAGGTCGAGTTGCCGCGCAGCCGTGCCTCACGATCAAGGGCCGAGCCGGGGCGGACGTAATGCGCCACATCGGCGATGCCGACCCAGATTGTTGCACCGCCGTCCTCATGCGTCTCGGCCATGACGGCATCGTCATGGTCGCGGGCATCAACGGGATCAATGGTGACAAATGGCAAATGGCGCAGATCCTCGCGTGACTTCATGGTCGCGGGGCTGGCGGCATCCGCCTCGGCGATCACGTCGTCGGGGAAATCATCGGGAATGCCGTGCTGATGGATGGCGATCAGGCTGACCGCCCTGGGCGCCGAAGGGTCGCCCAGCCGTTCGACGATGCGTGCCATGGGCAGGCCAAGACGGCCGCGCGGGCCGACCTGTTCGGCCTCGACCAGTTCGCCGCTTTGCGCACCATGGGCGTCGCCGGGGCGCACCTGCCATTCCTTATCCTGCCCCTTGTCGATGGGCAGAATACGCCCCCCCGCCTCGGGACCGCCCGCCGAGGCGCGAAAAATGCCGACGATGCGGTGCTGGACCGTGCCGATGCGGCGGATCAGCCGGGCCTGATAATCATGATCCTCGCCCCGGGTCTCGATCAGCCGGGCTAGGATGCGTTCACCCGGCGCGACCGCCGGGTCGGATTTAAGAGCTGCGTACAGGATGCGCGGCATCGGCCCCTCACCCTGCCACTCCAGCGGCCTGGCAAAGATGTCGCCATCGCGATCAGGCGGCAAAAGCTGCACCACCGTCACCGGAGGCAGACGCTCGGCATCATGGTAATGGCGGCGGCGGCGTTCTAGCAGACCGTCGGCCTCAAGCTCTTTCAGAATACGCTTGAGCTCGATCCGCGCCGCCCCCTTTATCCCAAAAGCCTTGGCGATATCGCGCTTGGCGGTGGCGTCCGGGTGGGCGGACACCCAGTCGAGAATCTCTTGCCGGGAAGGTAGCTGTGCCATGCCGTCACGCTATCACGCCGAAAGCTTGGGCGGCAGAGGCAAAAAGCGCACCTGCACCGATCAGATGCGAATGAGATCCGCCGCCTCGCGCACCACCGGATCGGCCTCGGCACCGGCACGGATCTGTTCGACAAAGTCCTGACGCATGCGGGGCGACCAGGAATCGTTGATATGGGCGGCGACAGCCTCAGGCGCGGGGCGATCAGGCTGGCTGCGAAAGAAATCTGCCATCTGGGTCGCCATGCGGATCAGCTTGTTATGGGTCATGGTCTCGGTCATCTCAAACCTGAACTTCCGGCGATACGCCAGGGGTGGGTGTAAAGATCAAAACTGTCCTGCCGCGAGCGTGCGATCAGCGTGATGCCCGCGCGTTCAGCCCAGTCAAGCGCAAGCGCGGTCGGGGCGCTTGCACCGATTAAAACGGGCGCACCGATACGGGCAGCCTTTTGCACCAGATCGACCGACAGGCGCGAGGACATGACAATCGCACCCTGCCCCGCCGCCTGTCCCGCAACGGCAAGGGCACCGGCCAGCTTGTCCAGCGCATTGTGACGGCCAACATCTTCGCGGGTGATGGCGCGGGCACCATCCCAAAAGGCCGCGCCATGAATCGCCGGGGTCTGGCGGCGCAGGATCTGCCCTTCGGTCAGCGCGGCCATGGCCTCTGCCACCTGTTCGGGCGGCATAGACCAGTCCGAACTGACGGGCACGATCTCGGGCAAAGCTGCCTCGATACTGTCCACGCCGCACAGCCCGCAACCAACCGGGCCAATCATGCTGCGCCGACGCTCGGCCAGTCGTGCTGACAGGCCGGGACGCAGCCACAGCCGTGCCTCGCATGCGGGAAAGCCGCGGGCCGGGGCCTCGGCTTCGTCAAACCCCTCGACATCCTCGGGCGAGGCGATCAGCCCCTCGGTCAGCGCAAACCCCAAAGCAAAGTCGCGCAGGTCATGCGGCGTCGCCATCAGCACCGCCTGACTCATGCCGTCGATGACAATGGCGACGGGGCATTCCTGCGGCGCCGGGGGCGGTGCGGCCTGATGCCAGCCGCCCTGCCAGCGCAAAACCCCGTTCATGTCCCGCATCCGGTCCGGAACCTTGTCATTCCGCTGCGGTGGGCAGGATACGACGCGCGAGTTCGGAATGGTGACGATACTCCTCTTGCCACTCCGACGGGCCGTTCGAGGGACTGACCTGCACGGCGGTCACCTTGAACTCGGGACAGTTGGTGGCCCAGTCGGAATTGTCCGTAGTCACCACATTGGCCTGAGTCGTCGGGTGATGGAAGGTGGTATAAACCACCCCCGGCGCCACCCGCTCGGTGATATGGGCCCTTAGCGTCGTCTCGCCCGAGCGTGAGGCCACCCGCACCCAATCGCCTTCGCGAATACCGCGGTTTTCGGCGTCCGAGGGGTGGATCTCCAGCAGATCCTCGGCGTGCCAGACCACGTTTTCTGTACGCCGTGTCTGCGCGCCGACGTTGTACTGCGACAGAATGCGCCCGGTCGTCAGCAACAGCGGGAAACGCGCACCGGTCCGCTCTTCGGTCGCGATATACTCGGTATGGACGAACTTGCCCTTACCGCGCACGAAACCGTCGATATGCATCAGCGGCGTGCCCAGCGGGGCATTTTCGTTGCACGGCCATTGCACCGAACCAACCCGGTCAAGCAGGTCATAGGTCACGCCCGAGAAGCTGGGCGTGGTCAGCGCGATCTCGGCCATGATCTCGCGCGGGTGGGTATAGGACCAGTTCGCGCCCATCCGGTTCGCAAGCAACTGGGTGACTTCCCAGTCCTCGTATCCGTTGCGCGGCGTCATGGCGCGGCGAACCATGTTGATGCGCCGTTCGGCATTGGTGAAGGTGCCGTTCTTTTCAAGGAAGCTCGAACCCGGCAGGAAGACATGGGCGTAGTTCGAGGTCTCGTTCAGGAAAAGATCCTGCACGATGACGATATCCATCGCCTTCAGCGCCGAGGTGACGTGGTGGGTGTCGGGGTCCGATTGGACGATATCCTCGCCCTGGCAGTAAAGACCACGGAAACGGCCGGCCAGCGCCTCATCAAACATGTTGGGGATGCGCAGGCCCGGTTCAGGCGACAGCTCGACCCCCCAGACACGTTCATAAATCGCCCGCGCCTCGGGGTCCGAGACATGGCGATAGCCCGGATATTCATGCGGGAAGCTGCCCATGTCGCAAGAGCCCTGCACGTTGTTCTGACCGCGCAGCGGGTTCACGCCGGTGCCGGGGCGACCGATGTTACCGGTCAGCATGGCAAGGTTCGCAATCGCCATCACCGTGGTCGAGCCCTGCGAATGCTCGGTCACGCCAAGGCCGTAATAGATACTTGCCCGCGGCGCGGCGGCATAGGCACGGGCCGCCTTGCGGATCAGTTCGGCCGGGACCTTGGCCAGTTTCTCGACCTCTTCGGGCGCGTGGCGCGGATCTTTGAGGAACTCGGCATAGGCCAGGAATTCATCCCAGTCGCAGCGCGTACGGATAAAGCCCTCGTCATAAAGCCCCTCGGTCACGATCACATGCGCGATCGCGGTCAGGACGGCGACGTTGGTGCCCGGACGCAGCGGCAGGTGCAGCCCCTCGCCCATATGCGGGGTCTTGAGCAGGTCGATCTGACGCGGGTCAATGACGATCAGCCCCGCGCCCTGCCGCAGCCGCTTGCGCAGGCGCGAGGCAAAGACCGGGTGCCCGTCGGTCGGGTTCGCACCGATGATCAGCGCCAGATCGGTCTCTTCGACCGAGTCGAAATCATGCGTGCCCGCCGATGTGCCAAAAGTCGTCTTCAGCCCGTAGCCGGTCGGAGAATGACAGACCCGCGCGCAGGTATCGGTGTTGTTGTTAAGAAAGACGGCGCGCGCCAGTTTCTGCACCAGATAGGTTTCCTCATTGGTGCAGCGCGACGAGGTGATGACACCGATGGCGTCGCGTCCATGGTCCTGCTGGGCCTGGCGCAATCGGCTGGCGGCGAAATCCAGCGCCTCATCCCAGGTGACGACACGCCAGGGGTCGGTGATCCGTTCACGCACCATCGGCTGTGTCTGGCGTTCACGGTGGGTTGCATAGCCCCAGGCAAAGCGACCCTTGACGCAGCTATGGCCATGGTTGGCCTTGCCGTCCTTGCCTGGCACCATGCGCACGACCTCTTCACCGCGCATATGGGCATCGAACGAGCAGCCGACCCCGCAATAGGCGCAGGTCGTCTTGACGATATGCTCGGGTGTTCCGATCTGGATGACGCTGTTTTCGATCAGGGTCGCAGTCGGGCAGACCTGCACACAGGCCCCGCAACTGACACAATCCGAAGACAGGAAACTGTCGGACCCCATCCCGGCCGAGACGCGGCTGTCAAAGCCCCGCCCCTCGATGGTCAGCGCAAAAGTACCCTGCACCTCTTCGCAGGCCCGGACGCAACGCGAACAGACGATGCATTTCGCCGGGTCGAAGGTGAAATAGGGGTTCGACTGATCCTTGGGCCGGTATTCGGGGTTCGGCCCCTCGGCATCGCGGCGGGCAAAATGGTTCTTGCCCGGCTCATAACGCACTTCGCGCAGACCGACGGCCCCGGCCATGTCCTGCAATTCGCAATCGCCATTAGCGGCACAGGTCAGACAGTCCAGCGGGTGATCGCTGATGTACAGCTCCATCACGCCTTTGCGGACGCGGGCGACATCATCTGTCTGGGTATGGACGACCATGCCCTCGGCCACCGGGGTGGTGCATGAGGCAGGCAGACCCCGCATCCCGTCGATCTGCACCACGCACAGCCGGCATGAGCCAAAGGCACTGACATGATCCGTCGCGCACAGTTTGGGGACCGAAATCCCAGCCACGGCAGCAGCGCGCATGACACTGGTACCCGCAGGAACGCTGACGGAAATGCCGTCCACGGTCAGGTTGACAGTGACATCGGATTTGACCGCCGGGGTACCCATGTCGCGGTCGGGAATGATAAAGTCCTTCATTCGGCGGCCTCCCTGCGGGGCTCGCGGCGCCCGCTGAAATCTTCGGGGAAATGGGTCAGCGCGGACATGACCGGAAAGGGCGCAAAGCCCCCCAGCGCGCAAAGCGATCCCCATTTCATCGTGTTGCAAAGATCGGTCAGGATCGCGATCCCCGTTTCATCGCCCTGGGCAATACGGTCGATCGTCTCGACCCCGCGGATCGAACCGATACGGCAGGGCGTGCACTTGCCACAGCTTTCGACGGCGCAGAACTCCATGGCAAAGCGCGCAAGCTTCAGCATATCGGCAGTGTCGTCAAAGACGGTGATGCCGGCGTGGCCAAGCAGCCCCTCTTTGCTCGCAAGCTCTTCATAGCCAAAGGGCAGATCGAAATTCCAATGCGGGATATATGAGCCAAGCGGTCCGCCGACCTGCGCCGCCTTGACCGGCCGGCCCGAGGCTGTGCCGCCGCCGATCTCTTCGATGATCTGGCGCAGGCTCATGCCAAAAGCGACCTCGAACAGCCCGCCATATCTGACGTTGCCAGCCAGCTGGACCGGGATCGTACCCTTTGAGCGACCGATGCCCAGCCGGGCATATTCCGCCGCACCATGGGTAAGGATCCACGGCACCGAGGCCAGCGAGATCACGTTGTTCACAACCGTCGGACGGCCAAGGAAACCTTCCAGCGCCGGAATCGGCGGCTTGGCACGGACGATGCCGCGCTTGCCCTCAAGGCTGTTGAGCAGGCTCGTTTCCTCGCCGCAGACATAGGCTCCGGCGCCGACGCGCACCTCCATGTCATAGGCATGGCCCGAGCCAAGGACAGACTGGCCCAGAATTCCCGCCTGCCGCGCCCGAACGATTGCAGCCTGCATCAGCCGGATCGCATCGGGATATTCGCTGCGGATATAGACATAGCCCTGAACCGCACCGACCGCGATGCCCGCGATCGTCATGCCCTCGATCAGGACCAGAGGATCGCCCTCCATCAGCATACGGTCGGCAAAACTGCCCGAATCGCCTTCATCCGCATTGCAGACGATGTATTTGCGAACGGCCTTGGCACCCGCCACAGTCTTCCATTTGATGCCGGTCGGGAAACCTGCACCACCACGGCCGCGCAGGCCGGATTCGGTGACCTCATCAACGATCTTTTCCGGACCGACGCTGATCGCGCGACGCAGACCTGCAAGGCCACCATGGGCCTCATACTCATCGACCGACAGAGGGTCGATGACGCCCACGCGGGCAAAGGTCAGCCGGGTCTGTGCCTTCATCCATGGCAGTTCCTCGACCGGCCCCAAGGCCAGCGGATGCTCGGAACCGGTGCGGATCGCCCCGGCAACCGAGGCGGCATCCTCCGGCATCACCGGACCATAGCCATAGCGCACCCCGTCACGCTCGACCTCGACCAAAGGCTCAAGCCAGACCATTCCGCGGGTACCGTTGCGGGTGACGGTGAATTCGCGCGAAAGCGCCTCGGCGACTTCGTCAGCGCCAAGAGCCCTTGCAGCAGCGTCGAGAGGAACCCAGACTCTCATGCCCCTGCCTCCGCCACCAGTTTCTGCACCTTGGCCAGATCGGCGCGGCCAAGCAGCCGGTCGCCCATCTGTGCCGACGGCGCACAGGCGCAAAGCCCAAGGCAGAACACCGGCTCAAGCGTCAGCCGCCCGTCGGGCGTCGTCTCATGCCAGTCAATCCCCAGCGCAGCACGGACCTCATCGGCCAAAGCCTCGGCCCCCATCGACTGGCAAGCCTCGGCCCGGCACAGGCGCAGGACATGCCGGCCATGCGGATGATCCCGGAAATCATGATAAAAGCTGACCACGCCATGCACCTCGGCACGGGTCATGCCCAAGGCCTCGGCGATGACCGGCTGCGCGGCCTCGGGGACATGGCCCCATTCGGCCTGAATGTCGTGCAGAATGGGCAGAAGCGGCCCCTCGCGGCCCTTATGGGCGGCGATGATCTCATCAAGGCGCAACAGGAAATCAGCGTCAATCGCTGGTACAGTCATGGCTGGGTCGTCCGGGCTCATCAATTTTGTCCAGACTAAAGCCCAACGATAGACAAAACAATCGTGATATACCGTCTATTGATCGAATGTATCTATTGATGCGGTAATACGAAGCAGCGCCTCGACCAGCGGCGGATGCGGCTCGCGGCTGGCAACCACCAGACCAACCATATGCCCTTCGCCAGTCAGGTCGCGGGCGCGCACGCCCTCGGGCAAGGGCAGGCCCCGTGCCAGCGCCCGGGGCAGGATCGCAGCCCAGTCCCCGGTCGCCACATGCGAAAGAATTGCCAGCATCGAGGTCGATTCGACCCGTGGCAGCGCATCCGCCCCCGCCTCGACCAGATGGCGGGTGACGATGCGACGGTTCTGCATGTCGGGCGTCAAAAGGCACAGCGGCCGCGTCGCCGCCTCGGCCCAGCCGACCGGACTGCCAAGTTCGCTGCGGTCAATCAGGCAGTAGGTCTCGCGATAAAGTGGCAGGCTTTGCACCCGGCCCAAAGGCTCACTGTCGAGGTAGGTCACACCGGCATCAAGTTCCAGCGCCTCGATCTGCTCGCGGATTTCGTCCGAACTGCGCGACAGGATCGAGACCCCGGCATTCGGGTGGCGGCGCAGGAATGGCCCGGTCAGCTCGGCGATACGCGGCATGGCAGTCGGGATGACGCCGATGCGCAGCCGGCCCGAGACGCCCTTGCGACTGGCCTCCATCTCGGCCTGCATGGCGCGGGCGTCGGCGACGATGCGGCGCGCCCAGCCAAGGACCCGTTCGCCTTCGGGCGTCAGACCCTGAAAGCGCGAGCCCCGGCGCACAAGCTGCACGCCCAGCTGTTCTTCAAGCGCGCGGATGGCGGATGACAGGGTCGGCTGGGTGATGCCCAGCGATTCGGCGGCGCGGCCAAAATGCTTTTCCCGCGCCAGCGCCATGAACATGGAGAGCTTGTCGATCACGAAAACCGCCCTCCCGGCTGCTGCCTGAACACCAAAGGCCGGAGCAACGCCCGGCCCGGCAGATCAGACGATTTCGACGGCGTATTTCTCGATCACCGTATTGGCCAACAGACCCTCGCACATGCGCGCGACCTCGGCCTTGGCTGCCTCGGCATCGGTGGCAGCCAGGTCCAGCTCGATCACCTTGCCCTGACGCACGCCCGAGACGCCCTGAAAACCAAGGCCGCCGAGGGCGTGGCGGATGGCCTCGCCCTGCGGATCCAGAACGCCATCCTTAAGCATGATGGTGACACGGGCTTTCATCGGCGGGCCTTTCAGTTGATAAGCGTCGGTTTGGTCAGCGAGGCGGTGTTGGCGGGCATCAGGCCCAGCCGGCGGGCCACCTCGGTATAGGCATCGGTCAGGCTGCCCAGATCGCGGCGGAACACGTCCTTGTCGAGCTTTTGCCCGGTCTTGACGTCCCAGAGACGGCAGGAGTCGGGGCTGATCTCATCGGCGACGACAAGACGCATGAAATCGCCGTCCCAGATGCGGCCGATCTCGATCTTGAAGTCGATCAGTTTGATGCCGACACCAAAGAACACGCCCGAGAGGAAGTCATTCACCCGCAGCGCCAGCGACACGATATCGTCCAGGTCCTGCTGGCTCGCCCAGCCAAAGGCGATGATATATTCCTCAGAAACGAAGGGGTCGCCCAGCTCATCATTCTTGAAGCTGTATTCGACGATAGGCCGCGGAAGCTGCGTGCCTTCCTCCATCCCCAGCCGCTTGGCAATCGAGCCGGCGGCGAAATTGCGCACGATCACCTCAAGCGGGATGATCTCGACCTGACGCACCAGCTGCTCGCGCATGTTGATGCGGCGGATAAAGTGATTGGGCACGCCGATGCTGGTCAGCCCGGTCATAAAGAACTCGGACAGGCGGTTGTTCAGCACCCCCTTACCCTCGATCGTCGCCTTCTTCTGCGCGTTGAAGGCGGTGGCGTCATCCTTGAAATACTGGATGAGCGTTCCCGGCTCGGTGCCCTCATACAGAATCTTGGCCTTGCCTTCGTAGATTTTCTTGCGCCTTGGTGCCATGCTGCGCGTCCCCCGTCCGCAAGGTGAGAATTCCTACCCGCGCTATAGGCCAGAATGAGGGTCAGGGGCAATACGGGCTTGCGATGGGGCGCGCGCATGGGCATATCCAGCAAAAAGAACCACGGGATCACCCCTAGCCGGAGGCCGCCATGACTACCTTTGACGACCGCGAGCGCGCACATGAGGCGAAATTCGCCCATGATGCCGAACTGAACTTCAAGGCCGAGGCGCGGCGCAATCGCCTGCTTGGCGAATGGGCGGCCGGTTTGCTGGGCAAGACGGGCGACGACGCCCGCGCCTATGCGCTGACCGTGGTCAGCTCGGATTTCGATGAGCCGGGCGATGAGGATGTCTATCGCAAGCTTGCCGCCGATCTGGAAGGCAAGGCAGATGAGACGACCATCCGCACCAAAATGGCCGAACTGCGCGTTACCGCCCGCCAGCAGATCATCAAAGAGCTGTAGGACGAGATATCACCACAGCGCCCCGATTCGCGGGGCGCTGTGCATATTCAGGACAAGGCGGCCTCGACCCGGGGATAAAGCCGCCACATTGTCACCCCGCGCAGCGCATTCAACCCCATCAGCGCCGCCCATAGGCCGTGATTGCCGAAAAGCGCGGGCAGCAGCGTCACCAAAGCCGCGTAAACCCCGACCGACACCAGCATGGCATTGCGCATCTCACGCGTGCGGGTCGCACCGATGAACACCCCGTCAAGCATCCACGAAGCAATGCCGATCACCGGCGCGGCGATCAGCCATGGCAGATAATGCCGTGCCTCTGCCCGCACCTCGGGCGAGGTGGTGAGCAGGTCGATGATCGCCGGTCCGAAAAGCAGAAAGGTCAGCGACAGGATCGCTGCCCCGGCGACACCCCAGCCCGAGGCGACGCGCACCGACTGGCGCAACCGGTCCAGCCGCCGCGCCCCGACCGCCTGCCCGACCAGCGATTCGGCCGCAAAGGCGAAACCGTCCAGCCCATAGGCGACGATTTCCAGAAACTGCAAAAGCACCTGATTGGCAGCAAGCGTCACATCTCCGCGCCCTGCCGCCATGAACATGAAGGTGGTGAACGACCCCTGCAGCAGTACCGAGCGGATCAGGATATCGCCGTTCACGCGCACCAGTTCTTCGATCCGGTCGCGGGCCATAAGCCCGGACCGCCGTACGGCGGCACGGATGGCGTGACGCGCAAACCACAGGCCAAGCGCCAGCCCCGACCATTCGGCAATCAGGGTCGCGCCGGCCACACCGGGCACACCCCAGCCAAGACCCAGCACGAACCACAGATCCAGCAGGATATTCAGCCCGTTCATCACCAGTTGCAGGACCAGCACCGACCGGGTCCGCTCGGTCGCGATCAGCCAGCCGGTGATGGCGTACAGCGCGATGGTGGCCGGGGCCCCCCAGATCCGCAGGCCAAGATATTGCCGCGCCAGGGCTTCAACCTCGGGCGAGGCCGGGGCAAGGCGAAAGGCCCCGGCAAAAAGCAGCCCTTGCAACAGGATGAATACCAGCCCGGCGATGATTCCGATTCCCAGCGCCCGCAGCAGATGCGCGCCGGCCTCGCCCTCATTCCCTGCGCCATGGGCCTGGGCGACAAGGCCCGAGGTCCCCATACGCAGAAAGCCAAAGATCCAGTAGATCGAGGCAAGAATCACCGCCCCCAGCCCCACCGCGCCGATGGGCGCCGCCTCTCCCAGCTGGCCGATAACGCCGGTATCGACGGCGCCAAGGATCGGAACGGTGGCGTTGGAAATCACCACCGGCAGGGCGATCGACAGCACACGGCGATGCGAAACTGGCCTGTCCGCGCCGGTCATGCCGCTGGCTGGCAAGGTCTCAACCATGTGGTCAGCCGTTCTGCGGCATCAGAAAATGACCGGTCGCCTGGGCAAAAAGCTTGCTGCGATGATCCTGCCAGGCCTCGACATGCACGCTGGCATAGCGCCGGCCCGAACGCACCACCCGCGCCCGCGCATAGGCGTCACGCGGCAGGCCGGAACGCAGGTAATCCACTGTAAAATCAATGGTCTTTGGCAGGCGCGGCAGGCTTTCCGGCACGGCGGCATCAGGGGCGATGCGGCCCTGTTCCATGTCCTCCCAGATCGCGCTCCAGGTCAGTTCGACGATAGCAGTGACTTCCAGAAAGGCAGCCGTGACGCCGCCGTGGATCGCGGGAAGCATCGGGTTGCCGATCAGCTTTTCGTCAAAGGGCAGCACCGCCGTCAGCTCATCTCCGCGCCGGTCAAAGTTGATCCCCAGCCAGCGGATATAGGGCACGCTGTTGACCAGCGCGTTCAGCGTGCCGTTGCGCCGCGACTTGATCGCGTCGAGGGGTTCGTTCCGGCCCGCCATGTTACCTCTCGATGGTAAAGGCCCCGGTGGCGGCAGCCACAGGGCGCGATTCGTCGTCATCCATCGCCCAGGCACGCACAAAAGCGACCGAGCGGGTGACGTGATAGCATTCAGCGCGGGCGCGGATGGTCTGACCGGGCGTTGCCGCGCGCATATAGTCGATGCGCAGGTCGATGGTCGCGGTCGAGCGCGCACCGGCAGGATGGGCCATGACCGCCGCGCCGCTGCATGTGTCCATCAGCGCAGAAATCACGCCACCATGAACGACCCCGCTGTCAGGGTCGCCAACCAGATCCTCGCGCCATGGCAACGAGATTTCGGTCCCTTCGGGTGACAGCTTGTCCAGGCTCATGCCAAGCGCGCGGGCGTGCGGGATTATCTCGATGAACTGACGCGCGATCCGCCGGCGTTGTTCAGGATCGTCCTCGGGTGACGCTCCGTTCATGCTTCGTGCCTCCTGATTGGGGTGAGGTGAATGGTAGCAGCACGCCACCGCCAGACAAGCCCGGCCGCGCAATGGTTGAGTTTGGCCAACCCCGGCGCTAGGCTGACCATGATCCGATTACGGGGTTCGACAGATGTCCGATGGCGACCAAAGCGAATACATAGGTTTCAAAGAGATGTGCGCACGTTTCGACGTGACGCCGCGGACGCTGCGCTATTACGAATACATAGAATTGCTCAGCCCACGCAAAGAAGGCCGCTCGCGATTTTACGGCCCGCGCGAAATCGCACGGATGAAACTGATCCTTCGCGGTCGCCGCTTTGGCTTCTCGCTTGAGGATATCCGCCAGTGGCTGCTTATCTATGGCGAAAAGGGCACCCGCGAACAGTACCGGGTCTGGATCGAACTTGCCGACCGCCAGCTTGAAGTACTGGCCCAGCAGCGCGACGAGCTTGAGACCTCGATGACCGACCTGCGCGCCCTGCGCAACGAAACGCTGGCCATTCTCGAAGGCATGGAGGCCGATGAGAAACCCGCCGGAGAGGCGCAGACCGGCTGAGCACTCTCTGACGCCACGTCGCACCTTACGTGCACGTCAACCTGGCCTATATTCAGATCAGGTGACTGCGAGGGAAAGGACCGGACGTGAGCGAAGCGCCGATGACCATTCGCCAGATGTGCGACGCCTTTGGCGTCACGCCGCGTACGCTGCGCTTTTACGAATCGCGCGAATTGCTGTTCCCCGAGCGGCGCGGCCAGCAGCGGCTTTACAGCCGCGCAGATCGTGCCCGGCTGACCCTGATCCTGCGCGGCCGCCGCTTTGGCTTTTCGCTCGAACAGATCCGGCAGTTGCTGGAACTGTACGACCCGGCCGAGCGCAACATCACCCAGACCGAGGCCGCGCTTGGCGCAGCGCGCGAGCGGCTGGCTGACATGGAGCAGCAGCACCGTGAACTGGGTGAAGCCATGTCCGAATTGCGCCAGCAGATCGCCGATGGTGAGCTGTGGCTGAACAACCTGAAATCCGACGCCTGACGTCGAACCCCTGGGAGGACCGATGACAACCTATTCCGCCCCCGTCCGTGACATGCAGTTCCTGCTGCATGACGTTCTCGAAATCTCCAGGCAAGAGCTTCCGGGCCACGACGAGCTGGACCGCGACTTTACTCAGGCCGTGCTGGAAGCAGCCGGCAAGATTGCCTCCGAGGTGCTGGCCCCCCTGAATGCCACCGGTGACCGCGAAGGCTGTCGGCTGGAAAATGGCGTCGTCCACACGCCGAAAGGCTTTGCCGAGGCGTTCCAGCAGATGCGCGAAGGTGGCTGGACCGCGCTCGACTGCGACCCCGAATATGGCGGTCAGGGCATGCCCTATGTGATCGGCCTTGCGGCGGGCGAGATGTTTTCGGGCTCGAACATGGCCTTTACCATGTATCAGGGCCTGACCCATGGCGCCTATTCCGCCATCCGCGCCCATGGCACGGATGAGCAGAAGGCGACCTATCTGCCCAAGATGGTCAGCTGCGAATGGACCGGCACCATGAACCTGACCGAGCCGCATGCCGGTACGGATCTGGGCCTGCTGCGCACCAAGGCCGAGCCGCAGCCGGACGGCAGCTATCTGATCACCGGGCAAAAGATCTTTATCTCGGCCGGTGACAACGACCTGTCGGAAAACGTCATCCATCTGGTGCTGGCCAAGGCTCCGGGCGGCGGTCCGGGCACCAAGGGCATCTCGCTGTTCATCGTGCCCAAGTTCCTCGTCAATGAGGACGGTTCGCTGGGCGAACGCAACAAGCTGTCGGTCGGCAATCTTGAAGAAAAGATGGGCATTCACGGCAATGCCACCTGCGTCATGAACTATGACGGCGCCAAAGGCTGGCTGCTGGGCGAGCTGCACAAAGGCATGCGCGCCATGTTCACCATGATGAACGAAGCCCGTATCGGCGTCGGCCTGCAGGGTTATGCCGTGGCCGAGGCCGCCTATCAGAACGCCGTCGCCTATGCGCGCGAGCGTCTGCAAGGTCGTGCCGCGACCGGAGAGGCCAATCCAGGGGGCCCGGCCGATCCGCTGATCGCCCACCCCGACATCCGCCGCAACCTGATGGACCAGAAAAGTTTTCTGGAAGGGGCGCGCGCACTGGCCTTTTGGGGCGCGCATCTGATCGACCGCGCCGTGATCGGCAATGACAAAGAGGCGCATGACCTCATCTCGCTGCTGACCCCGGTCATCAAGGGCTTCCTGACTGACAAGGGCTTTGACGTGGCGGTCCAGGCCCAGCAGGTCTTTGGCGGCCACGGCTATATCGAGGAACAGGGCATGTCGCAGTTCGTCCGCGACACCCGCATCACCATGATCTACGAGGGCGCGAACGGCGTGCAGGCGCTTGACCTCGTCGGTCGCAAACTCGCGGCCGAAGGCGGCAAGCCGATCATGGGTTTCTTTGACATGATCCGCCAGACCATCAAGGCGCATGAAGAGGATGAGACGCTTAAGGCCGATTTCCTCGACCCGCTCAAGGCGGCCTCGAAAGATCTGCAGGCGGCGGCGATGTTCTTTATGGAACATGGGCTCAAGAACCCCAATGCCGCGCTGGCCGGGTCCTATGACTTCATGCATCTTTTTGGCCATGTCGCGCTCGGCCTGATGTGGGTGCGCATGGCGGCTGCTGCACGTGCGGCGCTTGCCGCCGGGACCGGCGACGCGACCTTCTATGAGACCAAGCTCGCCACCGGGCGCTATTACATGGCGCGTCACCTGCCGATGACCGCGACGCATCTGGCGCGCATCCGCACGGGTGCTGATCCGGTAATGGCGCTGACGGCTGAGCAGTTCTGAAACAGACGGCCCGGCGCGGGGCAGCAGGGACAAGGGGCCAGCGCCCCGGCCCCGGACCCGCGCCAGCCACGCACCTAATGCCTTGTGGGAGGGAAAGGAGACAGGATGCCAGCACTGCTTTACTGTTTTGGGGAATCGGGCCACTCTTACAAAGTGGCGCTGATGATGCAGCTGACCGGCTATCCTTGGCAGCCGGTCTTTGTCGACTTTTTCAACGGCGCATCGCGCAGCCCCGAATACCGCGCCCTGAACGAAATGGCCGAGGCTCCGGTCTTTGCCGAAGACGGGCTGACCCTGACCCAATCAGGTGTGATCTTGCTGCATCTTGCGGAAAAGACCGGCCAGTTCCTCGGCGAGGACCGTAACGAAATCATGCGCTGGCTGTTTTGGGACAATCACAAAGGTTCGTCGCAATTCGGCGCATTGCGCTTTTTGATGAATTTCCTGCCCCCCGACAAACGCCCGGCCGAGGTTATCGCTTGGCTGCAGGGTCGCTGCCGGGCGGCGCTCAGAACGCTGGACGCCCATCTGGCCGGGCGCGAATGGCTGGCGGGGGACGCGCCAAGCATCGCCGACCTCTCGTGCTGCAGCTATCTCTTTTATCCCGAGCCCTTCGGCTTTGACCGCGCCGATTGGCCCCATATCGACGCCTGGCTGACGCGCATTTCGGCGCTGCCGGGCTGGAAACACCCCTATGATCTGATGCCCGGCAACCCCGCGGACCGGGCCGCGAAGGAGGAAGCATGACCGAAGCCTATATCTATGACGCCGCCCGTACCCCGCGCGGCAAGGGCCGCCCCGACGGCAGCCTGCACGAAGTCACCTCGGTCGCGCTTTCGGCCCGGCTGCTGAACGCGATCAGGGAACGCAACGGCTTGACCGGTCATGCGGTCGAGGACGTGATCTGGGGCAATGTCACCCAGGTCAAGGAGCAGGGCGGCTGCCTTGCACGCTCGGCCGTCTTGGCCTCGGATCTGGACGAGTCGATCCCGGGCCTGTCGATCAACCGTTTCTGCGCCTCGGGCATGGAGGCCGTGAACATTGCCGCAAACCAGATCAGGGGCGGCGCAGGCCAGGCCTATATCGCCGGTGGGGTCGAGATGATGGGCCGCGTTGCCATGGGCAGCGACGGCGCCGCCATCGCCGTCGACCCCAGCCTGACCTTCCCGACTTATTTCGTCCCGCAGGGGATCAGCGCCGATATCATCGCCACCGAATACGGCTTTTCGCGCGAACAGGCCGACAGCCTTGCCGTTGAAAGCCAGCGCCGCGCAGCACAGGCCTGGGCCGAGAACCGCTTTGCCAAGTCGATCGTGCCGGTCAGGGACCAGAACGGACTGACCATCCTTGACCGCGACGAATACATGCGGCCCGGCACCACGCTTGAGGATCTGGGCCGGCTTAAGGCCAGCTTCAAGGAAATGGGTGAGATGATGCCCGGCTTCGACAAGGTGGCAACGCTGAAATACCCCCACCTTGACCGTATCGAGCACATCCACCACGCCGGCAACAGCTCGGGTATCGTGGACGGCTCGGCTGCTGTGCTGATCGGCAATGCCGAGTTCGGCAAGGCTTACGGGCTAAAGCCCCGCGCCCGCATCCGCGCCACTGCCAAGATCGGCACCGACCCGACGATCATGCTGACCGGCCCTGTGCCAGTGACGGAAAAGATCCTGAAAGACAGCGGCATGGCGATCAGCGACATCGACCTGTTCGAGGTGAACGAGGCGTTTGCCGCGGTCGTGCTGCGCTTCATGCAGGCCTTTGACGTCGACCCCGCCGTCGTCAACGTCAATGGCGGTGCGATTGCTCTTGGCCACCCGCTGGGGGCGACCGGAGCCATCATCATCGGCACGCTGCTTGACGAGCTTGAGCGTCAGGACAAGACGGTGGGCCTTGCCACACTGTGCATCGCGTCCGGCATGGGCGCGGCCACCATCATCGAGCGCGTCTGAGGGAGGTAAGGATGACCGATTTCACCATGCAGAAAGACGCCGACGGCGTCGCCATCGTCACCTGGGACGTGCCCGGTAAGTCGATGAACGTGCTGTCTCTGGACGGCGCGGCTGAACTGAATGCATTGATCGACGACGCGCTGGCCGATGAAGCGGTCAAGGGCATCGTCATCACCAGCGGCAAAAAGGACTTTGCCGCCGGCATGGACCTGAACGTCATCGCAAGCATGAAAGAGGGCGGCGCTCAGTCAGTCTTTGACGGGGTGATGACGCTGCACCACCTGCTGCGCAAGATCGAGCTTGCGGGTATGGACCCCAAGACAAAAAAGGGCGGCAAGCCCATCGCAGCAGCCCTGCCCGGCACGGCCCTGGGGATCGGACTGGAGCTGCCGCTTGCAACCCATCGCATCTTTGCCGCCGACAATCCCAAGGCCAGGATCGGCCTGCCCGAGATCATGGTCGGCATCTTCCCCGGCGCTGGCGGAACCACCCGGCTGGTGCGCAGGCTTGGCGCGATGGGCGCGGCCCCCTTCCTGCTGGAAGGCAAGCTTAGCGACCCGGCCAAGGCCAAGGGCGCGGGGCTGATCGACGAGGTGGCCGCCGATCCAGTCGCCGCTGCGCGTGAATGGGTGCTGAAGGCCAGCGACACCGATCTGGTCAAACCCTGGGATGCCAAAGGCTACAAGATGCCGGGGGGTGAACCCTATCACCCGGCGGGCTATATGACCTTTGTCGGCGCAAGCGCGATGGTCCATGGCAAGACGCTGGGGGTCTACCCGGCCGCCAAGGCCCTGCTCAGCGCCGTCTACGAAGGGGCGATGGTGCCCTTTGACACGGCGCTGAAGATCGAGGCGCGCTGGTTCACCAATGTGTTGATGAACCCCTCGTCCACCGCGATGATCCGCAGCCTCTTCATCAACAAGGAGGCGCTGGAGAAAGGCGCAAACCGTCCCGATGCCCCCGATCAAAGCGTGAAAAAGGTCGGCATCCTTGGCGCGGGCATGATGGGCGCAGGCATCGCCCATGTCTCGGCCATGGCTGGGATCGAGGTCGTGCTGATCGACTCGGCCCAGGAGGCGGCCGAGCGTGGCAAGGCCCATTCCGCCGGTCTGCTTGACAAGGCAATCAGCCGCCGCAAAGCAACCGAAGAGAAAAAGGCCGAGGTCCTTGCCCGCATCACCCCCACCACCGATTACGCCGCCCTGCAAGGCTGCGACCTGGTGGTCGAAGCGGTGTTCGAGGACCCCTCGGTCAAGGCTGAGGTGACGAAAAAGGCCGAGGCCGTGCTGCCCGCCGAGGCGATCTTTGCCACCAACACCTCGACCCTGCCTATCTCGGAACTGGCCAAGGCCAGCGCGCGGCCTGATCAGTTCATCGGCATCCACTTCTTCAGCCCGGTGGACAAGATGGCTCTGGTCGAGATCATCAAGGGCAAAGAGACCGGCCCCCGCGCCGTCGCCAAGGCGCTGGATTTCGTCCGCCAGATCCGCAAGACGCCGATCGTCGTTAATGACGCGCGCTTCTTCTATGCCAACCGCTGCATCATCCCCTATATCAACGAGGGGATCCGCATGGTGGCCGAGGGCGTCAGCCCGGTGCTGGTCGAAAACGCCGCCAAGATGATGGGTATGCCGCTGGGCCCGCTGCAACTGGTCGATGAGACCTCGATTGATCTTGGCGTCAAGATTGCCAGGGCAACCCGCGCAGCCATGGGCGACGCCTATCCCGACGGTGCCGTGGATAAGGTGATCTTCAAACTGGCCGAGCAGGGTCGGCTGGGCCGCAAGGCCAAGGCGGGCTTTTACGACTATGATGAGGCCGGCAAGCGTCAGGGTTTCTGGTCAGGGCTCGCCTCGGATTGGCCCGAAGCCGATGCGCAGCCCGAACTGACCGAGATCCAGCACCGGCTGATGTTCGTGCAGGCGCTCGAAGCGGTGCGCGCGCTTGAGCAGGGCGTGCTTGAGGACATCCGCGAAGGCGATGTCGGCGCGATCCTTGGCTGGGGTTTTGCACCCTGGTCAGGCGGCCCGTTCAGCTGGCTCGACATGCTGGGCGCGCCGCGTGTGGTCGAAATCGCCGACGCGCTTGAGGCCAAGTTCGGCCCGCGTTTTGCCGCGCCGCAACTGCTGCGCGACATGGCGACGAAAGGCGACAGCTTCTACGGACGCTTTGGCGCTGGCAAGAAGGCCGCCTGAGACTGAAAAAGGGGCAGAGGCGACAACGTCCCTGCCCCTTTCCCTTTACCCCTCTGCGAGGACCGCTTCAGATCAGCCCCTCGGCCCTGAAGGCCGCGCGCAGATCGCTTTCAGGCCGCGCGCCGACATGGCTGATGACCTCGGCCGCAGCGATACAGCCCATGCGTCCCGCCGCCGCCAGATCCGCGCCAATCGCCAGACCATAGATCAGGCCCGCCGCGAACTGGTCGCCCGCTCCGGTCGCATCCACCGGCACGATACGGTGCACCGGCGCGCTTACCCGTTCATCCCCACGGATCAGGATCGCATCCTCGCCCGAACGGGTACAGATCACTGTGTGGCAATCGGCGCTTGCCTGCCGCAGCGCCTCTTCCAGATCCTCGACCTCATATAGCGACTGCCATTCATGCACGTTGCCGATGACGTAATCCATCGGTCCTGCCACCAGACGACGGAAATCGGCGCGATGCCGATCCACGCAGAACGGATCGGACAGCGCAATTCCCGCCTGCCCACCCGCCTTGTGACAAGCATCGGCAGCCTTCAAGAACGCTGTTTTCCCGGGGTCCTTGTCAAACAGATAGCCCTCAAGAAACAGCCAATCCGCGCCGCTAAAGACTGACGGGCTGACATCATCCGCCCCCAGCTCGGCCGAAATTCCCAGATAAGTGTTCATCGACCGCTCGCCATCCGGGGTGACAAAGATGATCGAACGCGAAGTTGGCAGCACATCCCCCGCAACCGGCGGGTTGACGAAAACCGTGCCCTGCTGCTCGGTCTGTTCGGCATAGCTCAGGCCCAGAGGATCGCTTGCCACCTTGCCGATAAAGGCGGTGCGCAGTCCCAGCATCCCCAGCCCGGCCAGCGTATTCGCAACCGAACCACCTGGCACCAGCCGCGCCTTGCCCGCCTGCGGATCGGCCGATTGCGCCGCCATCAGGAACTCGGACCGCTCGCGGTCGATCAGTTGCATGATGCCCTTTTCCACCCCCAGCCGGGCCAGCGTGTCCTCTGAGGTCGGCGCAATCACATCCATGACGGCATTGCCGATCCCGATTACATAGGGGGTGGTCATCCGGTCTTCTCCTCATAGGGGCAGAGATCTTCGATTGGGCAGATCCGGCAACGCGGACGCCGCGCCTGGCAGATATAACGGCCATGCAGGATCAGCCAGTGATGGGCGTTCTGCTGAAAGGGCACGGGGACGTTATCCTCGATCGCGCGCTCGACCTCGGACACGTCGCGGCCGGGGGCGATATGCGTGCGGTTCCCGACACGAAAGATATGGGTATCGACCGCCTGCGCAGGAAAGTTAAAGACACTGTTCAGCACGACATTGGCGGTCTTGCGCCCGACACCGGGCAGGGTCATCAACGCCGCCCGCGATTGGGGCACCTCACCGCCGTATTCGTCGATCAGGCGCTGCGACAGGGCGATGACGTTCTTGGCCTTTTGCCGATAAAGGCCGATGGTCTTGATTTCTTCGGTCAGCGCCTCAAGGCCCAGATCCAGCATCTGCCTGGGCGTGCTGACCTGCTGAAACAGCCGCCTGGTTGCCTTGTTCACGCCGACATCGGTGGCCTGCGCCGACAGTGCGACCGCGACAAGCAGGGTAAAGGCGTTGGTATATTCAAGCTCGGTCACCGGCTGCGGATTGGCCTCGCGCAGTCGCGAAAAGATTGCGACCTGCGTCGTATAGGGCAAAGCCGGGGGAAGACGGGGGGTGGTGCTGCGTGCCATGGCCTTCAGATGCCCTGCCCCGCGCTTATGCGCAAGCATTCGTGCATGGATTTGCGCCACGTCTGCGCTACTCTGCCGCAAAGACAGCAGCGAGGCAGCGATGACGGCAACGCTCTTTCCTCTCACCCCGCCCGAAAACGGGCTGCGAGTGACGATCACGACCCAGCCGGCAGAGGATCCGGGCGTGGTTTTGTGCCACGGACGGTTCAAAACGCCGCTTGGCACAGTAATCGCCTATGGCGCGGCCGGCGCCCTTTGGGGGCTCGGCTTTGCCGGTCCCCTGCCCGAGACCGAGGTTGAGGCCGATCTTTCCTCCCGCTGGCCCGGCGCACGGCCGGTTCCCGCCCCCGAGGCGCTTGAGCCCGCAATAGACGCGCTGATTGCAGGTGCAGGAGAGATCACCGTGCGTCTGAGCGGCACCCCTTTTCAGCTGCAGGTCTGGCAGGCGTTGACCCAGGTGCCGGCCGGGCAGGTCATCAGCTACGCCACGCTGGCCGAACGAATTGGCCGTCCCCGGGCCCTGCGCGCAGTCGGCACCGCTGTCGGGCAGAACCCGGTCTCATGGGCGATCCCATGCCACCGCGTGACCCGCACCGGTGGCGCCATCGGAGGATATCATTGGGGCGAGGCGGTAAAGCGCGCACTTCTTACGCGCGAGGGCGCGAAAATCGCTCCTCTCGCCATCGCTGTTTTGTGAGTGCAGGCCAGCGATTTTGCACGAGTTTCTCTGGTCTTGGCATGGAACTCATGCCAAGTTTCAATCGTTTGGGCATCAGATGCCGGATCAGTCCGGCCAGGTCGTAAGGACAGGCGGCTGTGGATCGCCCCGAAAAGAAAGGTAATAAAATGAAGACCCGTATTTCGCTGCTTCTCGCCTCGGCCGGCGCGCTTGCCATCAGCGCCTGTACACCGGGCGACCGCTATGGCCAACCTCAGCAGATGAACCGCGCCCAGCAGGGCGCCATCGCCGGCGCCGTGGTCGGCGGCGTTCTGGGCGCTACCCGCGACAAGGATAAGAACAACCAGGGCATGGACGCGATCAAGGGCGCCATCGTCGGTGCCGCGGTCGGCGGCGTGGGTGGGGCGATCCTCGACCAGCAGCAGAAATCCCTGCAACAGCAGCTGAACAACCCCAACATCCGCATCGTCAACAACGGCAGCTATCTGACCGTGGTGATGCCGGAATCGACGCTGTTTGCCACCGACTCGGCAGCGGTTGGCGCGCAGGGTCAGAACGACCTCTACATCATCGCACGCAACCTGAACCAGTATCCGAACAGCCGCATTCAGGTCGTCGGTCATACCGACAGCACCGGTTCGGCCGCCTACAACCAGGACCTGTCCGAGCGCCGGGCGCGTTCGGTCGCTGGCATCCTGACCGCTGGCGGCGTGTCGCAGGGCCGCATCGCGACCTCGGGCCGCGGCGCTACCCAGCCGGTGGCCTCGAACGACACCGCAGCAGGCCGGGCACAAAACCGCCGCGTCGAAATCCTGATCACCCCGACGCGCTGATCCATCGCCAGGGTAAATATCGGGCCGGCAGCCGCAAGGTTGCCGGCCCATTCATTTTCAAACGACCGTATCCGCCACCAGCCCGGTGCGTGGACAAGGAAAACCCCGAGACGCTAACGCGCCCCGGGGTCCAGTCACTGTCCCTGAGGATGCTCGAAGGCACCCTTCTCGTTCAATTCCGTGGCCTCAGTTCAGCCGCCGGGCAACCTCTTCGATGGCCTTGTCGATACCAGCGCTGCGCTCAGCCGGGCTGACCTGCTGACCAAGGATCTCGGCCGCAGCGGTCACCGCAGTCTGGATCGCGCGATCACGCACAGCACGCACAGCATCGGCTTCGGCGCTGGCGATCTGATCTTCGGCAGCTTTCAGGCGGCGCTCGATGGATTGTTGCAGCGCTTTCTTGGCCTTGTCGGCCTCGCTCACCGCCTCGCGGCGTGCATTGGCGACAATCTCTTCGGCCTGGCCCTTAACTTCGCGCTGGCGGCGCTCGTAGCTTGCATAGATCTCCTGCGCTTCTTCACGCAGGCGCCGGGCTTCGGCCAGATCGTTGCGAATGCCTTCGGCGCGCTTGTCCAGCAGGCCGCCGACAGTCTGCGGCACACGGAACCAGAGCAGGATGCCGACAAAGACCAGGAAGGCCAGAGTAACGACGAAATCGGTATTGCGCAGCGAGAAGAACGGACCCGAAGCCGCAAGCGCCGGGGTTCCCATCAGCGCAAAGAGCACGCTCAGACGTTTCATTGCAGCGCCCCTTTCAACCGCTGATCGACAGCCGTGTCGACCAGGTTTTGATCGACCTTGCCGCCAAGATGCTCCACCAGCGCTGCCGTCACCTCGCGGGCAACAGAGCGCGCATCCTCAACCGCCGAAGCGCGGATCTCAGAGATGCGCTTTTCGGATTCTGCCGCGCGGGCAGCAATTTCCGCATCGGCATGGGCGATGGCAGCATCCAGCTCTTTCTGGATCTCGGCCTTGTTGGCAGCGATGATCTTCTGCGCCTCGGCCCGGGCATCGGCCAGAGCCTTGTCATAGGCAGCCTCGGCCTCTTTGGCCTTTTGCTTGAATTCCTCGGCAGCCATCAGGTCGCCGGTGATGGCGCCTTGACGATCCGAAAGAACGCCGCCGATGCGCGGCAGCGCGATCCGCGACAGCACCCAGTAAATCACGGCCAGAATGACCAGCAGCCAGAAAATCTGGTTGCCAAAGGTCGTGATATCCAGTTGCGGCATGCCGGGGGCGCTGGCGGCATGGCCAGCCGCAGCATCCGCGGCATTGGCAACGGCATGGGCTGCTTCGGCACCATGACCCGCCGCCTCGGCGGATTCGGTGATTACCACCGTTTCAGTTTCTTCGACCACGACAGGCGCGGTCTGTTGCAACAGGCTGAACATATCCTACCCCATGCCGGTCGTTTCACAATCGGGTGGGCGCCTGTAGCCCCCACCCAACCGCAAGGATGGCAAAAGGATCAGACTGCGAACAGCAGCAGCAGAGCGACCAGGAACGAGAAGATGCCCAGGGCTTCCGCAAAGGCCATGCCGATGAACAGGGTGGCGGTCTGCGAGGCAGCGGCCGACGGGTTGCGCAGGGCGCCCGCCAGATAGTTGCCGGCGACATTGCCCACCCCCATGGCGGCGCCCGCCATGCCGACGCAAGCCAGACCGGCGCCGAGGTACTGTCCCAGTTGACCCAGATTTTCCATGTTCATGCTCCTTGAGGCTTTGGAAAGGGTTTCGATTCAGACCCGAGGCTGACCCGGCGCTTAGTGCGCCGGATGCAGCGCGTCCTTCAGATAGACGCAGGTCAGGATGGTGAAGACATAGGCCTGGATCAGCGCAACCAGCACCTCAAGCCCATAGACAGCGGTGATGGCCAGCACCGAAAGCGGCGCGATGGCAGAGATGGCGGCAAAGGCGGCAAAGACCTTGATCACCGCGTGGCCGGCCATGATGTTACCAGCGAGACGGATCGAATGGCTGACGGGGCGCACAAAGTACGAGATCAGCTCGATCACCGCCAGCACCGGGCGCAGCGCCAAAGGCGCAGAGCTGACCCAGAACAGGCCCAGGAAATGTGCGCCGTTCTTGACAAAGCCCAGAATGGTGACGCCCAAAAAGACCAGAACCGCCAGAACCGCCGTCACAGCGATATGCGAAGTCGGCGAAAAGCTTTTCGGCAGCAGGCCCAGGAAGTTCGTGAACAGGATGAAGCAGAACAGCGTCATCACATAGGGGAAGTACTTCAGCCCGTCCTTGCCGGTTACGTCCTCGACCATTTTATGGACCATGCCGTACAGCAGCTCGGCGATGGACTGGACGCGGTTCGGCACGATGGCGCGCCCACGGGTGCCAAAGACCAGAAGGGCGGTGATAGCGACAGCCGCCAGCGCCATCCACAGGGTCGCATTGGTCGGCGTGTACCAGTTTACCGAACCTTCGCCAAACAGCGGTTTGATGACGAACTGATCCATCGGATGGAAAACCAGACCACCTGCTTCTTCTTCTGCCATCGTCATTCACCCTTGTCGTCGCCGGGAGGCCCCGGTGGCTTGCCTATGTCTTTCGCGGTCCGCATCATGGTCTTGATACCGGCTGCCAGGCCCAGCAGCACAAAGACCACCATGAAGACCGGTCGCAGGCCGGTCAGATAATCCAGCCCGTATCCGATCATGAAGCCGATGCCCAACCCTGCCACCAGCTCCGTCACCATGCGCCAGGCCAGATTGGCCTGACTGAAATGTTCTTCCCCGCGCAAGGGCAGCTTTGCTCCGGCTTTCTTGCCCAACCGGGCCTCCAGCTCGCGCAGCCGCTCTGCGTCCCGGGCTCGCGCAGCGTCATGGTCGTGTTCGGCCACGGCTCACACCCCCGTTATCGGTTGGCGCGGTGATAGGGACTTGCGCCCCATGAGTCAAGCAAGCGAGGCACATTTATAACACATTGAAAATACTGCATTTGATTAGCCTGCCATCCGGCAAACATCCGACAAAAACATGATCTTGCCGTTGCCAGTCGATCCGCCGCATATTCAACCGGCAAGTTGAACAAGGCCCATGTCCGCAGCACAGCCCAGCCTCGACGCGATCTTTGCCGCCCTCGCCGATCCGACGCGCAGGGCAATTCTTTCGATGCTGCTCGAAGATGACATGGCCGTCACCGATGTCGCGGCGCCCTTTCAGGTCAGCCTTGCGGCGATTTCAAAGCACCTCTCGGTACTGGCTGCTGCCGGTCTGATCCGGCAGGAGCGGCGCGGACGGATCATCTGGTGCAAGCTCGAACCCGACGGGCTGCGCAGCGCCTCGGTCTGGATGCAGGGCTTTGGCCAGTTCGAACCGGTGGATCTGGATGATTTCGAACGGTTCCTGCACCAGACGCTTTCGCAAACTGGTGAAGGCAACCCGGAATAGCCCTCGCACCTCAAGACGGATGGCCAGGCGGCAACCGCCCGTTGCCGCGGACAAATAAGGCTTTCAATTTCCTTATTTTTAAGTTGTATTTACCAAGTTTGTACAACTTTAGATTGTGAATTGGTTTATGGAATACCGCATCATCACGGCAACCTTCGAGGTTCCGGTTTACACCAACCCCAACGTGACCGGTGCGGAAAAGAACCTGCCCTTCCTGAACCGCAGCAACATCAGCTTCGCATCGGCCGAGATGGGGGAACTGAGGATCGAGGATGACGATCCAGAGTTTGGTTATCTCTCGCGCGGTGGCTCCGGGCTATATTACAACGATCCGGGCGATGGTCAGACGCTCATCGAAACCACGACCTTTGGTCAAGGCGACAAGCAACAGACACTGGACGCAGGCACCCGCATATCCTTGCAAGAGACATCAATCCTGCGCGATGCCGATGGAAACGAGTTTTATGTTTTCTTCCCGAGCTATGTCGGAGAAGGACCGGACGGAAAGCCTCTGAACTCGGGCTACCCGATCGAGGCCGGTGGCCGTCATACCGTGATGATCCTTCCCCGGATGCGTCAAACCACCGGGGGAGAGGACTACTGGCCAAAGTTCCGCCCTGATGGGACCTATAGATATGTCGGCAAAAGGGTCATGGGCGCTACAACTTCGGCGCTGCCTTATGACCCCACCATGCAAGGTGCGCCCTGTTTCACCCCCGGCACACTGATCGAAACCCTGTCCGGCCCGCGCACGGTCGAGACTCTGGCCCCAGGTGATCTGATCCTGACACGCGACCACGGCTTTCAACCCCTGCGCTGGATTGGCCGTGTGCGGCTGGATGGCAAAAGGTTGGACCTGTGCCCAAACCTGCGCCCGATCCTGATTTCCCAAGACGCGCTCGGCCCCGACCTGCCCCAGCGTGACCTGATCGTTTCGCCTCAGCATCGCGCCCTGCTGCGCTCGGCCATCGCGCGGCGGATGTTTGATGCCGAAGAAATCCTTGTTGCGGCTACCCATCTGACCGCGCTCGACGGCATCCGCCCGCTTTGTCCAAAAGATGGCGTATCCTATCTGCACCTGCTCTTTGACCGGCATGAGCTGGTGCTGTCAAATGGGTGCTGGACAGAATCATTGCTGACCGGACCGCAGGCGCTGCGCGCGTTTTCATCCGCCGCGCGGCGCGAGATTTTCGCACTGTTTCCCGAACTTGCGGTGGGCCATTTCCCCCCCGCTGCCCGCCCCGTCGCGCCGGGACGTAAAGGCCGCCAGCTTGTCCAGCGACATATGAAGAACCGCCGCGCCTTCTTGCCAACCTAGACCGCCAGGATGGAAAAAGGCCGGGTGCGATCCCCGGCCTTTGCAGTGTCATTTCACGGTGATGCGGCCATCAAGCCTTGGCGCGAAATCCGGCCCCTGCCTGGCCAGATATTCCGCCAGCACATCGGCAAGATCAGGCCCAAAATCATAGGCATTCATAGCGTTATCGGCAAAGACCTTATAGCCGTCACCGCCAGCGCGCATATAGTTCTGGGACACGACACCATATACCGCCTCCGGGTTGATCGGCACCCAATCCGAGCCTTCGCGCACCAGCACATTGCTGATCCGGCTTCCGACCGGGGCCGAGGGGTCCAGCGTGTATTTCAGCCCCGAGACCTGAGCAAAGCGCCCCGCCGCCTCTTCGATCTGGCTCGCGCCATTTTCCAGCGCCGCAACCACATCAGAACCTTTCAGCTGAAAGGTCGAAAGCGTATTCTGGAACGGCAGTACCGACAGCACATCGCCCATGGTCACCGCCCCCGCCGGGATCGAGGCGCGCAACCCGCCGCCGTTCTGGATCGCAATGGTGATGCCCTGATCCTTGACACGCGCCAGCATCGCATCCGCGACCACATTGCCCATTTCGCATTCACGGACACGACAGGATTCGCGGCTGCCGTCGATGGGTGCCTTGATCTCGGCCACGTGCTTTTGCTTGAGCTGTTCGATGGGCGCAGCCATTTCCTTGACGCGAGCGGCAAGCTTTTCGTCGGGCACGACCGAGTTATCCAGCAGGACCGGCTGGCCCTCGGCCTTGATCAGCTTGCCGTTGTCGTCCCAGGTCAGAACCAGATGACCCAGATACTTGCCATAGGCATAGGCGGTCGCGACCGGCACCTCAGCCCCATCAGCGCCCTTCACCATTGTCGGATAGGGACCCTCGGCCCCTTCGACCTGACCAAGCAACGTGTGGCTGTGCCCGCCGATCACCGCATCGATTCCCGCCACTTCGGCAGCGAACTCCTGATCACGCTTAAAGCCCGTATGGGTCAGGGCGATGATCTTGTTGACGCCCTGATCGGTCAGTTCCTGCACATCGGCCTTCAGGCTATCCATGTCATCCATGAAAATGACCTTATCGCCGGGCGAAGCGGTCTCCGGGGTGTCCATCGCCAGAGCCGAAACGATGCCGATCTTTTCGCCCCCGATCTCTAGCGTCAGCATATCGTCAACCTTGTCCTTCAGCTCGGGTGATTGGGACAGATCAAGGTTGCCCGAGATCACGGGAAACTTCGTTCCCTCGGCCAGAATCTCCAGCCCAGCCGGTCCGTCGTCAAACTCATGATTGCCGACTGCCATGGCGTCAAAGCCGATCGCGTTCATGAACTCGACCGTGTCCTTACCCTTATAGGTGGTATAGAACAGGCTGCCCTGATACTGATCGCCCGCATCCAGCACGATGACATTCTGCCCCTCGGCCTTCAGCTCATCGCGAAGCTCGCGGATCTTGGATGCCAGCCGCGCCACGCCGCCGAAACACTCGCCCTTGGCCTCGGTCTCAGCATCGCAGGTACTGTCATAAGCGTTGATCGGCTCGATTCGGCTGTGAAAATCGTTAATATGCAGCACGTGCAGCGTATAATCCGCCTGCGCCGCGCCCGAAGACAGCGCAACGGCCGCTGCCGAAACCAAAAGCCAGCGTTTCATCTCGTTCCCTCTCACCCCGAATGTCCGAATGAAACGCAGATTGGGGGATGGCCGCGGCTCCGTCAATTGACGATCATGTTGGCTGACAAGCCGCAGGCTCAATGGCGCTTGACGGGCCGCACGGTGCAACGCATGAACCCACCATGCTGGTTTACAAGATCTTTCACGCGGCCGAGTTTCAGGCCTTCACGCATCAGGGCCATAGCCTTGGCGCACCCGTGGATCTGGCCGATGGTTATATCCACCTGTCAACTGCAACACAGCTTCCCGGCACGCTGTCGCGTCACTTTGCAGGCAAAGACGGGCTGCATCTGCTGGCTCTCGATTCCAGGGCGCTGGACGCGCTGCGTTGGGAACCATCGCGCGGTGGTGATCTGTTCCCGCATCTCTACCGCGAACTCAGGGCCAATGACGTGCTGTGGAGCCGCCCTCTGCCTCTCGGCCCCGGCGGCCACGATATCGGAGATATCACATGAACCTCATCGAGCGGATGGGCCTTGCCGCATTGCATCGCCTCGACCCCGAGCGTGCGCATGATCTCTCGATCCTGGCTCTGCGAAAGGGGCTGGTGCCGCTGCCGGGCCAACCCGTCACCTCTGTTCGGCTGCGACTGCACCTTGCCGGGCTCGATCTGCCGAATCCGGTTGGGCTGGCGGCGGGCTATGACAAGAACGCCCGCGCTCTGCCAGCGCTGATGCGGGCGGGCTTTGGCTTTATCGAGGTCGGCGCCGCCACTCCGCGCGCCCAGCCCGGCAACCCCCGGCCACGGCTCTTTCGGCTAAGCGAAGACCGCGCCATCATCAACCGCTTTGGCTTCAATAACCAAGGCGCTTCGGCAATTGCCCAACGACTTGCCGCGCGCCCGTCGGGCATTCCGGTCGGGCTGAACATCGGGGCTAACAAGGACAGCATCGACCGCAGCGCCGATTTTGCTGAGGTCGTGCGCATCAGTGGCGCCCATGCCGATTTCCTGACCGTCAACGTCTCATCGCCGAACACTGAGAAACTGCGCGATCTGCAAGGGGCCGAGGCTCTTGCGGCGCTGTTGCAGGGCGTGTTGCAGGCACGTGACAGCCTGAAAAACCGCCCGCCTGTATTCATCAAGATCGCCCCCGATCTGGACAACGCCGCGATTGCCGATATCGCGGCCGTGGCGCTGGCCGCGCCCGTCGATGCGATCATCGCCACAAATACCACACTGACCCGCGATGGCCTTAGCTCACCCCACGCGCCCCAAGCGGGCGGCCTGTCAGGCGCGCCGCTGTTCGAACGCTCGACCCGCGTCCTCGCCCGCCTCTACCGCGAGACACAGGGACGGGTGCCGCTGATCGGCGTGGGCGGAATCGGCTCGACCGAACAGGCATGGCAAAAGCTGTGCGCCGGAGCATCGGCCGTACAGATCTACTCGGCGCTGATCTATCAGGGCTTTTCCCTGGCCAGCCGCATTGCGCGCGAACTGGATCAGCGGCTCGCACGCGAACACATCACCCTGTCCGAGCTGACCGGCAGCGGCAACGCCGACTGGCTTTAGAACAGGTCTTCCTGACCCAAAAGCTGGTTCATGGAATTCGAAGGCTCCGGGCAGCCGGCGTCGCCGACGATCCGTGCCGGCACGCCCGCCACAGTCTTGCAAGGCGGCACTTCGCTCAGCACGACCGAACCGGCGGCGATGCGCGAGTGATGGCCGACGCGGATATTACCCAGCACCTTGGCCCCGGCCCCGATCATCACACCATTGCCGATCTTTGGATGCCGGTCGCCATCCTCCTTGCCGGTGCCGCCCAGCGTCACCGAATGCAGCATCGAGACATCATTGCCGACCTCGGCCGTCTCGCCGATGACGATGGAATGGGCGTGGTCGATCATGACGCCCGTCCCGATGCGTGCTGCCGGGTGGATATCGACGCCAAAAACCTCCGAGCAGCGCATCTGCACGAAATAGGCCATGTCGCTCCGGCCCTGCTGCCACAGCCAATGCCCGATGCGATAGGCTTGCAGCGCCTGATAACCTTTAAAGAACAGGATCGGCTGCATCAGCCGGTGGGTAGCCGGATCACGGTCATAGACCGCCAACAGATCGGCCTGCGCCGCCGAGGAAAGCTCGGGCGCACGGGAAAAAGCGTCGTCCGCAATCTCGCGCAAGATCTGCTCACTCATCTCGCGCGAGGCAAGTTTCAGCGAAAAACGATAGGCCAAAGCCGCCTCAAAGGTGGCGTGATGCAACAGCCCGGCATGGATCAGCGCCCCCAGCAGGGGTTCGTCGCGCACGGCGATCCGCGCTTCGCGCTGGATACGGCCCCAGACCGAATCGCGCGGGGCGTCCCGCGCGTCCGATAGCGGCTCGATCATATCTTTCTGCAGGTTCATTCAGGCGCGCCCGTCAGTTTCATTCACCGAGTCTAGCGGAAACCGACGGGCGCGAAAAGTCTGCTCAATCCGGCAGCCGCAATTCCCACCAATGCAGGACGACACGCACCTTGCCACCAGCGAACTGGCCGCCCTTTGCAGTCAGCCTCAGTGGCACAGGCTCCCAGAACACCATGGGTGGCGACAAAAGCCCCCGCGCCCATGAGCCCTGCGCCTTGCCAAGCCCCTGGCCAAACCGGACAAGACTGTCTGCATTGCCCGGCGTGCCCAGCGACCATGAGGTCGCGCCACCCGTGATCCCCTCGATCACCCGCGCCGTCGCGCCGAAGACCAGCGCCCCCGCGGGAATGAATATCGCCGTATCGAATGAGGGGCCCTGCCCCAGCGCAACATCCTCGGACAGCTGCCGCGCAAGCAGCCCCGAACCATAGCGGCCCAGCGTCACCGCACCCGGCACCCAGTGTGAACCGTCATGGATCGCCGTCACCCCTTCATCGGCAATGATCGCGCGGCGGCCAAAGCCCGGCTGAACAAAGATCCAGCCTCCGTTTGCGCCAATGGCGATCTTGCCGCCCTGCCCCTCCCAGGCGTTGACCGCACCTTGCGGCACACCCCAACACAGCCCTTCGGCCACCGTATCGGGCGGATTGATACGCGTCACGCTTTGCATGACCAGATCGACCTGACCGTCCAGGCGCATCAGCGCCTCGTTGACGGTGACATGTTTTTGCGCCTGCGCCGGCATCAGCAGCGGCAGGTCGCAGTTGGCGGTCGTATTCTCAGACATGGATCATCCTTTTTGCATAGGGACCCGCTCCGAACAGGTCGGAAAGCTGGGCAACCTCAAGGGCAAGGCCGCCTCCTGTTGCGGCCTCGGCCCAAACATCCGCGGGTACCGTCCAGCGCGGCTCATCGACCACGGCACGTGCCAGTACATGCCCGTCGTCCCGAACCAGCCGGACCAAGTAACGCTCCTGCGTCTCGCCCAAGGGAACGTCAGCCCCCTCCCAGCCGTCGCCCTGTATCCGCGTGCGGCGGATCCAGGTCGCAACCCGGCCGCGCATCTCCAGATGACAGGGCGACAGCGGCCGCAGCCCAGCGCCTCGGAACGCCATGGCGATATGGCGATAGCTCGGATCATCGGGAGCACGCACCGCCGGACCGACACGCCAGTGACGCAGCTGATTGCGGGCCGAGGGCGGCAGATCCACCTGCTGCGCCGCACCATCCAGTAAGACAACAATGCTGCCCACGGGCCAGACCAAGGGCATAAAGGCATCTGTACCCGCCTGCCCGCGCAGCCGGGTCGATATCTCCCACAAACCGGCCGAGATCAGGCGCGCCTCGGCAAACTGCAAAAGCTCCCACCCCTCGGGCGAACCGTCGCCGATGGCCAGCAGGTTTGCCCCCGCCATCAGCGCCTCCTCTGAGGCCGAGCGCAGATTGCCCCCCTTGACCCTCAGACGCAGTGCGGGGCCACGGTCCCAAACCCCGGGCCGGGCCGCAGCAAGCGGGTTTTCAGTACGCCCCATAATCGAAGGCTCAGCAAGCGTCAGGTTCAACCGATACCCGCCGGTTTTCTGCGCCGAGTCCCAGACCGCTGCTGCCCCCGGCCATGGCGTCGCCGTCACCGCAAGATGCGGCGCATGGGGCGCCTCGTCCCCGCGCAGCAACGGCAGATCCAGAAACACCGGCCAGACCGGGATCGGCGGGACAAAGGGACGCAGGACCGTCTCTCCTTCGGCGACCCGGGCGGGACGATAGACCCCCGGTTCGACCCGCACCGCATCGACGGTGATCGCACCCGCCCGCTCGACACGGTCGATGCGCCAGCGTTTCGTCTCGGCCCGGGGTTCGGCCAGCCGCACCACATCACCCGGCCCCAGATGCCCCAGCGAGGGCGGCAGGGCAAAGCGCACCCCGTCCCGCGCAACCGCTGCCTCTGCCAGCCAGCGCTCGGCCAGCGCCCGACCTTCGCCGCGTGTCAGCGACATGGCCAGCTCACTGTCCGAGACCGGCAGGAATTCTGCCCCCGGCATCATCGTCTCAGCCGTGCGCACGGCATAATCACCCCCGGCCTCGACATGGGACAGACGGATACGACCAACCATCTCGGCATCGGCGGCACGCCGGACCTCGACAGACTGGACCTCCTCGGCCAGCGCCATGTCATCGGGACCAAGCTCGGCATCGACGCGCGCGCCGCGCATGACAAAGCGCAGGACACCGTCACGTTCGACGGCATCGAACCCATGCGCCAGCATCAGGGGCTGCAATGCCGCGCGGCCGCTTTCAGAACCAGAAAGCACATATCCCCGCACCAACCCCCGCAAGCCCTCGACGTCAAAAGCCCGCACGCCTGCCTCATGGCAGATCTCGGCCACGACATCGGCCAGAGGCACGGCACCAGCACGACCGTTCAGCCAGTGACCCCGCTCCCATGCCGGGCCATCCGACCACAGGTCGGTGCGGGCGGGAAAGGCCGGATAGGGCCGCGCGTCCCAGCACCAGACATGCGCGCGATCCATGTCGATCATCCGGCCTGCACCCGTCCGGCCATAGGCGGCACGGGCAGGGTTGTTGGCCGGGTCGGACCAGTACTCGGTCATCGCCCGTATATAGGCCGCCTGAATCACGTCATCCCGCCGCCCGTCCGAGAAGTGGGGCAACATCGATTCCGAACTCATCGCATCAAGGAACTTGTTGGGCTGGTTGGTGCCCTTATCCAGCGCGGCACAGCCCATCTCGGTAAACCAGACCGGCTTGCTGCGCGGCACCCATGCGGTGGGCCTGGCCTGCCGCACGCCTCTGATGCGATCGTGATGGCGGTTCTGCCACCAGCCATGGATATCCTTGTAACGCCAGATCCAGTGCTCGTGATGCGCCCCGTCCTCGATCAAGGTGCGACGCTGCGCCTGCCGGTCGGCATCACTGGCGTAATACCAGTCGTAACCCTCTCCCCCCGCAACATTGCCGCGCAGATAGGCGGGATTGTCGATGCGGCCGAAATGGACGTCCAGATGGTCCTCACCCTCGCGCCAATCCGACAGCGGCATGTAATTGTCGATACCGATGAAATCGATGTTCCTGTCCGCCCACAGCGGGTCCAGATGGAAATGTACATCGCCGTTGCCGGGGTGATGGCCGAAATATTCCGACCAGTCAGCGGCATAGCCGATCTTGACCCCCTGTCCCAGAATGGCACGCACATCGGCCGCCAGCCGGCGCAGCTCATCTACCGCAGGGAATGAGTGGCCCGACCCCATGATCGTCGTCAGACCTACCATCTCCGAGCCGATCAGAAAGGCGTCGATCCCCCCTGCAGCCGCGCATAGATGGGCGTAGTGCAGGATGAACCGGCGATAAGACCACTCCTGCGGCCCACTGTAGGAAATGACCGTGCCATCGCGCGAGAAATGCCGCACCTCGGCAGAGCCGAAAAATCGCCTCACCTCGGCTTCAGCCGTCTCCGTGCCCGCGGGACTGCCATCGCGGCCCGCGGCGATACTGGTGGTGATCCGGCCCCGCCATGGCATGACCGGCTGATGCACAGCGCCGCTCCACGGGTCGGGGCGACGGTTGCCTGCCAGCTGCTCCATCAGGATGAACGGATAGAACACCCCCTTCCGGCCACTTGCAGCAATCGCCCGCAGCGCCTCGATCACCGAGGCATCGGCCGGAGTGCCCCCATAGATCGGCCGGTCGTTCACGCGCGCGACCTCACCCGCCTCACCCCGCCCGATGCCGCCAGCGCGCCAGGCCATCTCACGTCCGTCACGGCTGCGATCTTCGACTTTTGGCTGCACGCGGCATTCACCCGCGCGCAGGTCATCGCCAAACCATGACACCACCAGCGAGACCGAACCGACATTCGGCAACTCGCGCCCCAGCGTCCGCATCGAGGCGCGGAAATCGCTCGCAGCCAAAGGTGTGTTGTGATTGATGACCTGCGTCTCGCCCAGGCCCAGATCCAGGCTGACCGCCGTGGTAGCCAAAGAGTACTCTCCGGTACCGGGGATCATTGCCACTGCCTGCACCTCACGCGACAGGCCGCGACCGTCCTTTGCTGCCCGGGTCACCTCGAACGAAAGCTGCGGAACGCGGTTGCCCCATTTCTCAAGCGCCAGCTCCTCGAAGACGACATAGGCAATGCCGCGATAGGCGGGGGCATCATCCCCCTCCTGCGCGGCAATGGCCGGGTCGGGCAGCTGATCTTCGTCCCCCGGATAGATCCGCATGTTCAGATCATCGGCCGAGACCTCCTCTCCATCCGCCCAGACCCGCCCGGCACCAAGGATCGGCCCCTCGCACAGTGCAAGGGCAAAGCTCAGCCGATAGCCGATCTCGGTCACACTGGGACCCGAGCCCTTGCCACCGCCATGTTCACGCCGGGTCTCGACCACGGGACCGGCCCAGATCGCGTGCCCGGGCAGCCGCATCTGGCCCCACAGCCTCGGGATCGAGGTTCCCTCGCCCGCAGTCTGAATGCGCAGCCGGTCCACGCGCCCCGTCTCAACCGCCTTCGAGCCACCGCCCAAAAGACGCTGATCAATCACCCGCCCCAGCGTCGCCCCGACCGCCCGGCCAATTACCGCGCCCGAAAGCCCCAGAACCGTGCCGCCAAAGCCCGAACCCAGCGATGCCCCGACCGCCGCCAGCAGAATCGTCGCCATTGCGCTCTAACCTTTCCCTCAAAGAGGCGGAAACCGGAAACGTCCCGCAATCCGCGCCCGCCACGGCGCCGACAGCGGACTGTCCACCACCCCATGCCGGTCATAGGCATGGATGAAACGCGCCTCTGCACCAATTTCCGCCAATATTCCCAGATGCTTGGCGATAGCCCCGGCCCTCATGCGAAAGACCAGCACATCGCCCGGCTGCTCATCTTGGGCGGGCAGCAGATAGCGCCCCGCACCACCCAGGATAAGCTCGGTCCCGCCGACCTCACCCCAGTCGGGGGTATAGGCCGGCATAGGCTCGGGGTCGGTCCCGTAAAGTTCGCGCCAGATACCGCGCACCAGCCCCAGACAATCCGCCCCCGCCCCCCGAACCGATCCTTGATGAACATAGGGCGTGCCGATCCACGCCCGCGCGGCCGCCACCGCAGCCAGTCCCGCAGCCGTGCTCATCGGTTCACCTTGGGCGCGATCAGCCAATCCTCAGGAGGCAAATGAGGAAAGCCGCGAAAGTTCAGGTAATTGAGGAACTTCATCCGGCAAGTCTCGCCGCGCTTGTCGCAGCCGGCCACCAGCCGCACGCGGTCCCCGGCGACGGGTTGAATGCCCAGCGCCGTCCACAATTCAACCGCACGCCGGTTGCCCGGCTGGGCAACATCCGCCTTGACCATGGCCGACAGCCCCTCGGCAGCACCGGACAGCATGATCAGCCGGCCGTGCTCGAACCAACCCGGATCATGGCCTGCAATACCCGAAAGCGTCAGCCGCCCGCCCTCGTCGGCCAGTACCACGCCTTCGGCCGAATAGCCGGGCTTAGACAGATCAAATCGGCATTTGCCGTCGCCCAGCACCGCCGAGCAGCGCGGGTGATAGACCCGGCCCTGCGCCTTGTTCAAAGGTTCGGAAAGTCCGCGCAACTCGGCACTAAAAGCCGCGCCACTGCGCACTACCTCGCCCAGATGGCCACGAAAGATCAGCTGCCGGTTAGCAGCGTTAGACCAGTCCACCTCCCACAGGCGAACCTCGGCACTGTCCCAGCGCCCGGCCATCAGGTCCTGCTCAGTGATCGCGGCATCCGACAGCGCGCCCATGGCTTCGCTGTTGTCAACCGACAGGCCAAGGCCCTGCACCAATGCCCGCGCACTCAGCCCTGAATCAGGGCGGAAGGTGATATCCTCAAAGCCCAGTTCCCGGTCATGATCGGTAAAGCCAAGCTCCAGCCCGTCGCGCCGCCGTACCGCCCATGCGCGCGCAATTGTCCCGCTCATGGCCGCACCTCCACCACCGGGACCTGAGGCAGCTCGCCCGCCTGAAACGAAGCGACCGACACCGCGATACGGTCGGCGTCAAAGCGCACCGGTACGTCGAACTCGAACCCCGCGGTCACTACGGCATCCGCCTCGGGCGGCGCGGCAAAGGTAATGATCCCCGTGGCCGTATCGACCTCGAAATCGACGCCCTCGCGCTTTTCGACATGCCCCACGCCGGCACGCACCGTGCCCTCGACAGGCTTGACCACCGGGCGCCGATAGCGACCGACCCCCGAGGCATATGCTTTGCACAGCGCAAATTCACGCTGCATCCCATCGCCGATCCCGATCTCCTGATCCTGAAAGGTGACCTCGGCACTTGGGATGCATGACTTGTAATCGGCCCAGTCCTTCCAGCGGAAACCATGCATCTGGCCCGCCCGCGCCTCGAAAAAGGCAATCAGCGCCGCGACATCGTCAAGCGAGCGCAGGCCAAGCCCCGCATCATAGCGCCGCCGCGAATGCGCCCA